>Ga0123340_1004188_pt1 | contig 13634 bp, 13 predicted proteins | sample SirMexnodulemix_FD_89961 | JGI IMG/M metagenome (GOLD analysis project Ga0123340, IMG submission 89961) | Root nodule microbial communities of legume samples collected from Mexico - Siratro Mexico nodule mix | ecosystem: Host-associated > Plants > Roots > Nodule | place: Mexico: Nepantla... | reverse complement strand
TGTACCATCCGTAAATATTTTAGGAGTGTTGTTGAAGGAACGATGTTGGTTGTGTCCATATTCAGTTTGAATGGGGCATGAAGACATACAGTCTTCTTCATAGGAATACAGTCTTAAGAAACAATAAGAGACCACCTTCCACGTATTGTGTTCTGAATCTGTAACATCTAAATGCAAAGCAATCATTTCCAGCAGAGACTCAAGACTATACTCTCCTGCAAAGTACCAAGGAAACCAATCAACAACATTGACATAATGTACTATTAAGCATATAGATATCGCTTAGTCTGTAACAGAAGAAAAAATTATCACACCAAATACTTTTAAATCTGCAATTAGAGGGGCGTGACGTGACATCCAATCAGAGACAACTTATTCAAATTTGAAGAGATATAATATAAAGATAGCAACTGAGGAAAAACTGGAGGTTAGGAGTTCTTTAGTTTCCTGATCAATTGTATTTCTCTTCCTGCACCCGTTCGCCTCTTTTTCTTTCATTAACCCCTTTCTACATCACTTTTCAAGTTGACATTGGACCCAACTTGAGAGAAATAGCGATATAAATTATTCAAATCACACAGAAGACATGATTTAGAATGAAGGTACCGTTTTGGTGCATCTTGATAAGTTTAGCTAAGGCATCACTACATGTTGGGTCCTTCTTCAATATATTCTCAAAACAGCTAAGAAGCATTGAAGAGTTGTTTCTATCAAAACGCTCCAAGAGAGCCGCCCTCGCTCTACAAGGGTGTACGCATCAGTAACTTAAATAATCATAACAAAAAGCATCTTATCAAAGATAAGGCATATATACCTTGGTGGGAGCACAGAGGCTGTATTACAGCACTGCTTCTCAAGAATATTTAGAGCCTCATCAACTTGTCCTCCAATTAGCAACAGCTGGCAATAAAAAAAATAAAGTGAAGCCATTTTTTATATCTCAAACATTATCCTATGCAGAAAACAACTGCCAAATAATTTCCATAGCAAATGCAAAATAGGGGCGTGCATGCGCATCCAGAAAAGGGAACATGCGTTAGATTCCAGAGCACATCATAATCAGTTGCTTTGTGTAATTTCAGATGGATGATTGATTTCATTTAATCCAGGCTACTGATGTGTGTAACAAAATAAGCATATGGAAGGAGTGAGAACCAATTAGTAATAGCATGAAGTAGCACATGCTCTGGCACAATGTTAAGGACATCATTTTTCTAATACAACAGAATCAAGAATGAAATGTCAATATTTAGAATGAATTGAAACCTCGGTGCCCTCCATATATTAACATTCCTAAAGGATACAAGTAAAGCCATTACTTTCCCTTTCATTTCATCAATTCCTTGAAGTGGTCTAATGGTTTCACATTTCACTAGTTTAACAAAAACAAATTACTTGAATAGCAATAGAGCATACTAAAATATCTAAGATGGTGCAGGTATGCTAGCAAAGCCATTAGAAAGGAAAATTATAACCAACAAATTGCAGAGCAATAAGCAAAAGTATGAAAAGGCAGCAGGGACTGGTTGTTGACAACATATGCATGGTTTATTACAGTGCCAGTGCTATAATTTTCAGGAATTATGCAGTGATAGTAAATGTATTGCACTGGCCAACGCCATAATAAGCCTTGCAATTTTGGGGCAACTCATACGGAACTTTTACAAAAATCAAAACATTAGGTACAGACATAGAGCAGAACTAGGTCTTAATTAATATTGTATAGCAGTTCCTAAAATATTGAAAGAATTAGTTCTTTAGTCTAGTCCAATTTTAAGTTTAACAATATTCTGTACGCAGTTGGTTTTTCATCAAACAAGTTTTAGTTTGAACCAAAATTTCCTTTCAAAATTTTGAAAATGGTTCACCAGACCATAATTGATGCTAAATTAGTTCAAAACTAAAAGTAATACAAAATTATTTATTTGAAATCATTCAAATTTTTCTTCACTTAAACAGAAGTTTTTAATTTATTTAGCTATTGGTGAAAAAAAAACAAATGGTTGTAGAAAAGACTCATTAACAGCAGATCAAAATTAAACCTTTTAGGAGGTGTACACCCCGAGACCTTGGCCGAGAACCATCCTTTTCCATAGTGCTTAGCCAATAGGTAACAAGTAATGAAAATAAACTTAACCATATAATCAATTGATTAAGGTATAAAAATGGTTTATCCCCACTTAAAATGGGCCAAGGTGACACTTTTCACCATCACGGCCAGACCCATTCAATAAGTACAAATTTTGAATGATTTCTTTTATGACTATTTAATACTTGCAACTTCCATCTCTGATTATTGAAGGCACCCTCCATTCAATTTTGAGGAAGAGTACTATGGCACATGGAGCACCCAAAGCAAAGATTAAGACAGTACTTTTGAGCAAGTGCAGTAGGTAATGTAACAAATTATTGCTTCAACGTTTCTGAACCTAATTTTCAGTTTAACAAACAACAAGAACGAAATACAAAATAATATTTAGTGGTTCCATCAAAATTACTTGAAATGTATAATCCATACCTGTACCAATGGTAGTAATGCTGCTGAAGCAGAAGGTTCTGAGTTGAGTGCTAGTCGTAAATATTTCACTGAATTTTTGTAATAATCATTAGGCTGATTTCTTTGCAAATACATGAACTCCTCGAAATCGCCCTCATCAGAAAAATGCAAGGGCAACAACCACAAATCAAGTCCCCCTAAGTAAATGCACAAAAAGACAATAATGAAGTTACTAGTGAACCAGAGAATAATCACTATCAATCAAAACAAATAAATGATGGCCAATAAGCTCTGAAACCAATTTGATAAACTGGTACCTGAATTTAACAAAAGAAAGGAAAGAAAGAATAATATAACAAGGAAGACAAGAGACTGTTTATATAATGAAAGAATTGTAGAAAACAGTATACCCAGGAATTTTGAGGAACCTGGTTCCTCCCAACCAATGCAAAAAAGTCCCCTACAGTATACCCTTATCCTTTATATACCCTCATTATAATTTTTCCTCATGAAAAACTAACTGTAACTAACAAACTGACTTCCTAATTGTCATTTAGTTAGTTAGATAAGATAACCTTGACTATTTCTCCTCTGAAACTCTTAGAATTTGGATTTGATCCTAACTCAACTCCAAAAAACTAGCTCATGGGGCAAGGCTTTACCCCCACCATAATTTAATACACTAGTTTGATGATATCACCAGTCTGTGAAATTTCCGACACCCTCCCTTGCACCAAGGACTACACATCTCAAGTGTGAAATTAGTAACTGGTGAGGGTTTTGCTCTAGAGCCTGGGGAATCAACTAAACTTTTGATATCATATCAAACCAATTTTTTTGCAGATGTGGCACATAGGGATCTTGACTTTGCCTTGGCTACTGGTATTTTTCCATTACCCATGAAGGCAAGTTTCTCTTACAATATACTAAGTAACTGCAGGAGATCCATTTCTAGGATGCAAATGAAGATATCCCTTCTTGGGTTCCTAGTTGCCTCGTTCTACATTTTGTTTCATATTTCCTCAACAAACTCTGCATTGGGCTTCTTGGATTTCTCTGGGAAACCTCTCTGCTAAATCATAACCACAGAAAGAGTAAGCCCTCTGTTCGTAGAATGATTCATCTAATGGAGGCCTATAGAGATAGATATTCCTAAAGGGGAGCCCATCTGAACTGAAAATATGTAAGCATTTAACACAGACTTCTGAAAATCATAAATAGATTAGTAACACATGGAATATTCAAAGCAAAAGAAATTTGTCATCCACGGCATTTTAGAGCTCTGAACCAGTGAAAGCATGCCAGTTGGATTATCTCACTCAAAACAGAAAAGGATAGAAGGAAAAACATGAAGGGTCTCAGTGCCCAATTAGTAGCATAGTCTGAAGTTTCAAGAAGTCAAATGAGAACTCTACACCCTCATTTTCTTTATCTCCAACATAAACCACAGTAATAGGGTGAGGTGCTCTAACAAAACCAATCGTAGGTTGCTGCAAACAAGTTATCATTGGCAAGAGAAAAATTACAATCTAGTCTTCCAGAAAAAATTAAGTAGGAAAACCCATATACAACCATATAAGCACATACACATTCTCACTCAGATGTACATCCATAGAAAATAGATACTTCGCCTGTTCAGTGAATAAACCTTACCAAGACCATATAAGATATCCTGTGTAAGACCTCCACTGTTAGAAAAAGGGTCTGCAAATCCTTTTTGCTCTTCAGAATTTAAGTAAAAACCTTCTGGCTCAAAGTTCTGATGTGATTTTTCTCTTTTATTAGTACCAATCTCCATGTCTTCACTCAATACAACATCCCTAGATATATGCTTATCATTCACGATAGAGGCATCTGAATCACGTTGACAATGGGAGTTAGCCATATGGGATTCAACTGAATTATACCGCTCTGACTGTCCAGTTTTATTGGTAAATAAGGTCTCCTCCATATGTGAGTTCTCTTTCAAGTCAAACTGGTCTGAATTTCTCCACTGGAATTCTTTTGGGATAGAAGAATACCACAGCTCATAGAATGTCAAACCCATCATCATCTTTGACACAGGATGAATATCAGCTTTGTCTTGCTCAATGCTTAAGGAGAAACCAAAAGACAATAAATGAAAAAGGATACAAAAAGCAAGTGAATATAAAGAAAATAAATTAGAACCTGGTGGTCCCCCATAACACTATTTCTGGAACACTGACATGTATTTAAGTATTTCTGAAGTGAAAACCACCATTAATGAAGAAAAGTGACTTGTGAATGGAAAGCTCCTATTTGAAGCCATTTCATAATACACTTTGGTGCCAAAAACATACCGTGATAATTTGGTCTTACTGGTTTGCATTTATTTGAGCAAGTATCTATACCAGTAGGGTACTTCCCAGGCAAACTAACCTATGTATATTGAATGTGATGGTAGAAAATAAATGAAATAAACTACGATTGCAACTGTCATTTCTTGAATGGTGAGAACACTTACAGCTATGTATCTGTCTAGGACAGCAGACAATTTGCGGTATCTTTAAAAGTCACCAAAAGGACTAATCCATCCCCAAATTTCCACGTGTTACCAATCCCAAATTCATCCTCGTCACTGGGGCAGTGTCAACATTTTGGAATATTGTCTTTATGCAATTATGTTTGTTTTTCTATAATGACAAAACTTGTCTACTCTAAATGCTAGTAAACAATGGCAATATTAATAGAATTAAGATACTATTCCAAACTTTCTGGAGGAATTGAACACCAATGATAATTACCATCAAAACCTAATAAACCATTACGAGAAATTTAGGTTTTATTGAAAAATATACAACCCCGGTAAAATAATAATGACAGGCAACCAGCTCACCAAATTGTATAGTAATGAGAAGTTATGAAATCATCCACTCTTGGCATCATGGTGCAACACATATCATTCTGCAAACAACACATTAAAAATTAAATTACATACCATAAAGCAAGCTGGTATGCATCCCCTGCATTGCCTTGCATAAGACAGAAAAAAACGAACTCCAAATGGACTGCATATCTGCTCTGCTCCATTAACAAAATTCTACATTAAGAACTGAAGACTAAACATTCAAGTTGACAATTTAAATTCATAATTGATGCCTCAATTGCAAAAGATAATTTATTTATTAAGTAGAATTAAAGTCAGTGGATAGATTGATAAGATTGTTTGCAATGGCAACGGTAGAGTTTCCCACCAGCAAGTTTAAACATAACATAGGAGCATGCATATTATCACAACCTGATTGATCTCATACAGCTTGCATATGCAAAAAGGTAATAAGTAAATAATTTTTAAATTACTAAGACAGTCAAATCTAGAAACATAGAAGCCTATTTGGTTTGAGAAAACATTTCTGATTTTATCATTATTATTGAATAAACTGTCGCCTTTTTTTTTCATTCTGTTTCCTGTTTTGAATTATTGTTTTCATAATTTCCTATACTAATCATGCAAAACAAGAAACAAAGTGAAAACAAATTGACACTTTTGCAAATATTAATGAAAATAGGAAATGGAAACATCAAACTTTTTCTCAAACCAAGCATGCCTCTAGATAACTTCGAAAATGCAGCTTCAACACTGAACAAAGAGAATTCCGCAGAAAAACTGGAATTGAATAATTCAGAATTGAGGCAAGGCTTTGGGAGAAACAAAGTTTAGAAAATGCTAAACATATTATGCTATAAAATTGGTGTGCTGGTGAACAGTGAACAAATAAACTCAGCATGTATGTAGTATTTAATACTAGAGCAATTGCAACATTTAGCAAGTCAGATATGCCCTGATTTCTTCAAATTAGTCCCAATTCCACCAAGGCAATTCCATCAAGGAGGAAAAGAAAAGTATTATTTGTTGAGTACTTGATGGCTAGCTATAGACTCACAAGTCACTACCATCAGGATCATTGTTTTTTCTCTTAGCTAGACTTGAACAGAAGAGAGGACTAAAAACCAGTGTATTCAACCTACACTGTTGGACTTTTATCAATGTATATATAGGATACAAAGAAGAGGCAAGGCACTTGCCTAAAACCTAACCCTAAGCTGGGTACACACACAAGAAAAATAATAAAAAATAACATTACATTTCAATAGCTAGACCCTCCCCCCTCTTTCAATTAGAATTTTCAGAATATAACACCTGCAGGACTTGCAATTGATTATTGAATCAGATAGCCTACCTCTCTCTTGTGAGTTACCACCATCAACTTTGTTACATAACAGATTTTATCAGGCTTAAATAGTACACTTTCTGTTTTACTAAAAAAAATTAAGGTCATAAATAACCTTCAGGTACTTCAGAACAAGCTGAGTCAGAAACAGTTACTACCTGACAAAGCAAATTTATAAACATTTAACATAAGGGTAACCATTATAAAGCATTTAGTTGGGGAGTCTGAAACATACCTGTAAAGGCCAAGTCTTCATTGATCCAATTTTCTTCGACCAAATATCATAGAGATTCTTGATTCTTGTGAGATTAATAGAATTATTTTTCACATGCTTAAGAAGCTCCATTAAAACCTACACACATATCAGCATAATGCCAGTGTTCAGAAACTAACTAGGATATCAAGAATAGAAGAAATTATAACAATAAAATATATTAATCAAGTAGGTAGCAATAATCAAGCAGGTAAAAAATAGCAACATCTAGGAAGCAAATAAAACTTGATAGCACTCGACATTCCCAATTTCACAGATAATAAGAGCAAAAAGGGGAGAAGGGTACCCAAAACTTAAGACGATTTCTGAAGGGGGAGGTGTCATTAAGTGTGCCCTTCATGTAGGCACTGAGAACACCACTGACTGCAACCCAGTCATGCTGGTTGACGAGCCTCTGCAGCAGGTAGCGCAACCTTGTACGGTGTTCCTTCCTCAGAGCTTTGGGACCCAATCCCATGACATAGGAAGGCCTTGTAAGAGACAGCAAGATTCTTTTTGCCAGCTTCTCTCGCAACCCCATTTGCCCTTCCTCGTCCTCAATGCGATTCTTCCTCTTAAGCTGCTTTGATTTCTTCACTATGGAACTTCCATCAATGCTCCCCGGTTCTGTGTCTGACACAGCAACTTCCATTGATAACAAACTAGAAACACTTTGCATTATCCAAACACAAGCTTTGCTTGAAGAATTGAAAAAACACAATGTCAGTCAACTGCTTTTCGATATATGATTCACAACTGATGCCTTAAATTTGAGATTTGAAATATTATTTTATGAATTATGTAATTAAAAATCAATCTAGTTACTCGATGTAATATATATCATAACGCAAATGAAAGACTATATGTACCTTCTTAACGATGACAACGAGCCAAAAGAGGGTGGCTAAGGGCAACACCAGTCTAGGCAGCACAGTGCAACGCAATTGGAAATAGGGCTGTCACAACGTATTTAGTTTTTTAAGTTCAAAATAAATTATAACATAGGGAAGACAGTTTTGATTTTATCGAACTTTGTTAAAGCATGTATGCAGTTTGTGTATGGATGCAGTGTTCAATTATAGCCCTGCAGCACATAATGTGGTGGCAGTAAACAAGGTTGCGTATGATGGTTGCAAGACTCCAAGAGGAGCGAGAGTGTATTGGTTAGGGAAGGATCAGACCAGACTTGTTAACACACAGAACTAATTTATTTGCAACTATGTGGGTCACTGCAAGTCTGGGATGAAAATTGCCATTAATGCTGCTTGAGTTTGAGTTTTTGTGTGTTCAATTTGGTCAACTATATATTAACTATCTCAGTGCTTTCCTACTTATATACGTATTGCCTTGTAATGCAAATTGCACCTCTTTAGTGGGAACTTATCTCAGTTTAGTAAGTGGAAAATATAGGTATTCAGAAAAATCTGAATAATTTAATTTCTTTAACTTTTCAGGGAGTAGTTAGTTCAGGAATTGCATACTGTGTTGAAGAGCTGGTGATGAATCCGAGAGGTCTCGTATTTGCCCAGATATAGTGTAAACTTTCCCATCCTCCATTTTCTGACTAACTGAAACAATAATGAAAATATATGCTTTCTAAACCAAATTATTCTGCCACTCAGTACAAAAATTGGTTCCTAGTGCTATGTATTATGCATATGACCTCACAGAGATGGCAGCATCGCCTAAACTTGCCCAGCTAAAATCTCAAACAAATTGGAGTGAACTTTTACTACATAACAGCTTCAACCAATTGGATCACAGCTACATTTATAAATTTAGAAGGAATAAGACATGTAACAGATGTTACAGCCATGCATGCTAGAGTGAGATTGCCCATCAAACATTAACTGAAAACTCCATTGTCATTCCATGCTCCCAATATTAGGCCAGCTCCACAACACAAACCCTGCCCAACCTAAACAAATTACCCCCACATGACTCTTTCGATCTTTGCCTTTAAGATCCAAGACACCTATCAAAAATATACTGTGAAGTAAAGGAGAAAGGCAATTAGCCATTGGCCAGCTAGAAAGCAACTAAGCAAAGATTATGAGCCCAATTCATTAAACCACACCCAATATATACTGTTAGGCCGAATGTAAATGAGAAGGGCAAAGTTTGGAAAGTCTATTATAGAAGGAAAAGTAATAATAAAAAGTAAGGTGGGGGGCTTTTGGACAGGGTTATTCCTATGTGAAAGGAAAAGGTTTCCTTTGTTGTGTGTGTTGTACACGGTGATTCAATTGAGAATAAGATTGGAAATTCACTGTGTTTCTCTTTTACGTGGTCGAGTGAAGTTTTCCTTTTGGTTGTTTTCAAAAGTTTTCTAACAAGTGGTCCGACCTGCCTGATCCATATCGTGAAAGGAAGAAAGGATGGAGAAATGTATGAATGCCATGGAGAAGTGGACCAATAAACAAGGAAAGGTGATAGCGAAATTGAAGATGGAGATGGTGGCAATGAAATAGGGTTTCTGGAATTCAAGGAGATTTTGCGCAACCTTAAGAAGAGTGACAAGATGTTTGAAGGAGGGGAGAATTCAGTGAATGGGAAGGATAAGGAGGAGGGATGCTTGGTACACAATCAAAAATCGGATGACGAGGAGGAGATGGAACCGAGAACGAGGACCAAAAGGGTGGAGTTACCTATCTTTGAAGGGATGGATTTGCAAGGGTGGATATCGTGCACTAAGAAATTCTTTGAAATCCATAAGGTCCTTGCTAAAGAAAGATTAGGCTTGGCGCTCATTAATACGGAGGGAAATGCAAGTCATTGGTTTAATTTTTGCAGACAGAATTCCAAGAATCCCTCTTGGAATGAGTTTTCATTAGCCTTAATATGGAGGTTCGAGGACAAGGAACGAAGTTCGGTATTTGAAAGGTTGGCAAGATTGAAACAAGATGGAAGAGTGGAGGAGCATATCCAAGAATTGGAGGTATTGGTGGACCAAGCACCAACCACTACCAAGGAGCAACTTTTGGGATACTTCTTTGCGGGATTATAGTTGAAAATTAGAAATCAAATTAGACCCCATCACTCTAAAGATTTGATGAGGGCAATGGGGATTGCTTTGGCTTTGGAGGAAGTGTTAAAGGAGGAGAAAACCGTTAGCTATCGTAATAATGCAACTAGTTACCGATATTTTGCTGGCATGGGAGTGCCCACAAGAGTTGAGAACCTGAAGGGGGGAGTGGACAAGCGGTTTCTAGCACGGCATGGCAACAAAGGAGACGAGGGTGGGAGCAAATAGTGGAGAAGTTGCAAGAAACAGAGGTGTGAGAACTCTTCCTTATCCCGAGTATGTTAGAAGAAGGGAGAAAGATAGATGCTTCCATTGTGGAGGGCCTTATAGCTATGGCACTGTTGCTCTGATAAAAAATTTGCCGGACATAATTGGAGCTGAGGATGAAGATGCGCTGGACACCAGAGAACAGGGAGAAAAAAAGTTGGAAAGAAGATTCCATTTGGTTTAATCCTAGATCTCCGTTTTTAAAAAAAAAAAAAAGGAACAAAATAAAGTGAGATGCCATTTTCCAACAAAGACTAAAACACATGCACAATTGAAGATTCAACCAGCATAATGAATTTTTAAGATACATTTAGTTTAATCCTACTTATACAATAAACATATGCATTTCAATATCTATTTAAAAAATTGCATGCCAGTTGAAATTGTACTCTGGATTACATATAATCCAGCACCTCATTTGGGAACAAACCTGGTATTTCACTGAACTTTAGCTCAACTTCTATATATTGTGTCTTCCTTTAATTTAAACGTAGCCCTTGAGAAAATGTGTATCCTGAAAAGGAAATAGAGATTAAACACTCAACTAACAACTAAACAAAGACTCAAATGACAATAAAGAAACTTCGGCAAAACTACACAAATGAAGAAAACAGAAAAGCAAATGGAAATTAAAGACTCACAGCTCAGAAAAAAACAAAGACTCAACTGAAAACAATAGAGAGACTTGACAAAAATAGACAACCCAACCCCAGGTTTTGAAAATTGGGGGTTTTCAAACCTTCCAATGCCACCTACAAACAAGAATTACAAGTGGATTTAGAATATATATACATATATATACATATATATATTTACACACACGCACACACATACAACTTTCGTACTTCAAAAATGGAGCCAAATAATTCTCAAACGCTGATGCAATAACTATTTATCATTTGAGCAAGCAAGAAAAATATGATAGTTAACTAAATTCAATTTCACACAGCTTTATCATGTTACTTGGTCAATATATAAGCTATATAAATTGTAATTTTGAAAAAGCACGGCTTACGGAACTTGCTGAAAAAGTATAATCTATACAGACCACGTAATATAACTTGCATTGTACACACAACTAATATAGTATAATCATCACATACCTTTGTAACAAAATTTCCTTAACTCTCACAGCTGGACCAACTTCAGTCCTTTTTTTACCCTCTTTCTCAGGAAGAACCACAACTGTTTCAATAAATTCATTCATTGATACTAAATAAAGAAAGATAATCAAGTATGAAATCGAACAAGCAAAGACGCATACAATATAAGTACATTTCCTATATTGAGATACTTAACCATATGATTAGAAAACCAAACTCTTAAATACTCCATCCTACTCCTTGATGTGAGACTCAGGCATCCTACAATCCCCAGGTCCCAATCAGAATATCTTATATATTTATTCTTTATTCAATTAAACTAAGGAATCTAGCATTCATATCAATATTTGTTACTGCTTTGTCTACCACAATATTAAATTCAGATTATTCAATCTCCATTTTCACCTTTCCTTTTCTAAACCTTATAATCTAAACATGATACTGAAGGAGTAGCATCACCATGACACTGTTCAGCTGGCGCATTTCCTTAAATATGGAGCTCCACTTTATTTCCGCGATTATTTTCTTCTTTCAATTCGTCATATCTCTTGCCATGTTCTACTGCTATCTCTTTATACACTTCACTAGTTGTCTCTCTTGGTTTAAGTCTACCCTTTTTCAGCGCTATTACTGGTAATGTGAAGTTACATTTTTAACTCGTCTTTGTCCCTGGCATGGCTATCAAACTCGCGTTTTAACTCGTAAAATCGGTAGAGTTTAGGTTCCCACACCCATTGGCCGAGTTCACTCGGCAGCAAACTCGTTTTGGAGCAGGAACGGTAGACTTGCCGAGAACTCGGTGAACTCGGCCAAACTCGCGAGCCAGTAACCGAGTTCGCGAGTCCAGAGGGTTTTTTCTTAACCCAAAACGACGCCATTGATTGTCGTTTCCTCTGCGAAAATAAACAAAACTCACCTCAATCGCGCCGTCGTTATTGCTGCAGCGTGACATCGTTCTGGTGGTTCGCCGCACCGTCTCTGCGTGGTGGTGCGTCGTCGTCGGCGCTAGCGTCTGCCGTGTCGTCGTGGTCGCGCTCTGTCGTCCGGTAGGTAAGAATTTTTTTATCTTACGACGGAGATGATCTTTAATGAGTACAAATAATTTTTTTAAATTTTAATTGAAAATTAGAATTAGGGTAGAGAGGCGATCACATTAGGGGTTTTTAATTCTGTTTTTTAATTAAAAAATTCATTTTTTCAAAATCATGTGTTTTTAAGGTAAGCCATATCAGAGTTTTAGCTTTTTTTTTTTTTTACTCCTCTGTTGAAGAGTTGGGTATATTTGAGTTCAGCAACTCTTTTTTTTTTTTTAAGTATAATCTATCATTTAATGAATCAGAGTAATGATAAAAGGATAATAATATAGTAAAACATATAAAAAATTATTTATAGCATATATAATATTAAATTATTAAATTATTTATGTGTATTTTATTTTATTTTTTTCATGCGAAGTAAACTCTTAGAGTTTACGCTTTTTTTTTTGTTCGACAACCTTGCTTACCACTATATAATGTTGTAGTATTTGTTGGTAAAATAAATCCGATAATCCCCTTAGTTTAAACAAATCAATCTAAAACAGACAAAAAGAAAATCAATTTATACAATCCAAATACATGTCTTAGCCAAGTGAACATTTTAAAGTCTTATAATATTGAATATCTTAAAAAAGGTTAAAACTGAAATTTAATATCTTAAGCAAAACAAATCAACAATCTTTATTTTAAAAAAATGAAATTAATTAATTTCACAAATTATGGGATGAAAATCAAATCAAATTAAAGACATTAAATTTGTAACTAAATAAAAGATCATTTCAAAAGACTTTTTCTCTTATGCAGGAATTTCTCCTTCTTATCACAGTGTTCCATCGAACCTGAATGAGGACCTGACGATGGCACTGAAATATGAGGTTCAGATTACATTGTCAGAAAAAATGTTCTTAATTTTATTATTTACACCTTTGATATAATGCACTTATGCTAATTGTTACTATCATAGAACAATAAATAATTCCTTGAATGTCATCATGGCTCCATCAAGAATTGCAAAGACTGAAGCTCCAATGGCATGCCATAGATGAAGCATGTGATATGCTCTTTGTTGTGAGGGTAATTAATAATGGGGAGTTTGACTCTGGCTTAATTAGCAAGTAGTGTTTGGAAGATAGTTTAGAAACATCCCTCCATTAAGCTAAAGGGTTCCCCTAAAAATATAACTCATTTAGCTCATATAACATAATAAGATAACTTAAAACCACAGTTCAACAAATATAAATAATTGTTAAAATTAATTA
>Ga0123340_1004186_pt1 | contig 13636 bp, 10 predicted proteins | sample SirMexnodulemix_FD_89961 | JGI IMG/M metagenome (GOLD analysis project Ga0123340, IMG submission 89961) | Root nodule microbial communities of legume samples collected from Mexico - Siratro Mexico nodule mix | ecosystem: Host-associated > Plants > Roots > Nodule | place: Mexico: Nepantla... | reverse complement strand
TTGTATTATTATTTTTATAATTAATTAAAAATAATAAAACTATATATATATTAATTTAATAAAAACGTAAATATATATGTGTGCAGTACCTAATTTCACCAGTAACTATTAATATTTTTGGAATTACTTAAACATAAAGGCAGTGAGAGATTAGTATTATAACAGTTATACATTAATTATCATAATATAAAATAAAATGATGAAATAAACTTTAGAAAACAACTATAAAAGGTTAGTGTTTCATTAATTTTTATATTATAATATTTAAATTATTAATTTATATATTATTAAAAACACACATGTCATGCATTGACTGGCAGGACACTTTAAAAATGCATTGAACAAAATTTATAGCCGTTAGAACTCCATCACATCACTCTCTTTCTTACTCTGTTTCAGGAATCCAAGAAGAAGAAAAGTCATCTTCCATTCACTTCACAATCTCTGTTTCCCCACATCATTATTCTTTAATCCAATCTACACAACTACATCTATCTCAATTTTCTCTGGTTACAGATAATAATTCCATTGCGAAAGCTCACACAAAGCATGAAGGGGGTGAAAGGAAAATTTCTGAAGAAGCTCAAATCGATCAAACCAATCGGGTATCTCAAGCAAGATCGAATTCTCCAACTAAAGGCCTCAGATGGGTACGTCGATTTTCTTCCAAAGATTCCGACTTTCAACCTGCATGCCCCATTCGTTTTCCAGGAAAACAAGCCTGAGAAAACTGTTCAGAGCTGTGAGGAAACCAAAATGCAGGAGGAACCTGAGGTCATAGACGTGGCAGAGCTGATGAAAGACCTTGACGAAGAAGAAGAAATGGATTTGGAAGATTACAATGACAACAAAGAGAACATGGGTCCGAGCTCGGTGAAACCCCAGCAACACAACAACGGTGTTTTGCAGAGTGGGAAGAAGAGAGCAAAATCAGAGTCAAAACAGAGAGGGGTTTTGGAGGAAAAAAAGTCTTCACCGGCACTAGTTGATAGTAACAGCAACAAAAAAACCAAAACTCCTTTGGTAGACTCTGACATTCCATCGTTCCGAAGACCGGACTTGAACTCTGGCAGCCTGTTTGATCCGAATCTGCTGGCGGCGTTTGAGCAAGCCGTGAAGGAACACGCTAGAATGACTGAAGAACAGAGGAGAATCCGAGTTGAAGAAGAGTCTTCACAGAAAGTGGAAGATGACGATCCTGACACTGACCCTGATCCTTTGACGTTCTTTGAAGAGAAGTGTCCACCTGGGGGAGATGGCACTGTGATTTTCTACACCACAACGCTTAGGGGAATCCGGAAGACTTTCGAAGACTGCAACAAAATTCGCTTCCTACTTGAGAGTTTTAAGGTTTTGTATTTTGAGAGGGACATATCAATGCACAAGGAGTTCAGAGATGAGTTGTGGTGCAGTTTGGAAGGGAAATTAGTGCCTCCGAGACTTTTTGTCAAGGGGAGGTACATTGGTGGGGCAGAAGAAGTTCTTAATTTGCACGAGCAAGGAAAGTTGAAGAAAATCTTAGAAGGGGTTCCGATGGATTACTCCAATGGGCCTTGTGATGCATGTGGAGGGATAAGGTTTGTGCTGTGCTTCAAGTGTAATGGTAGCCATAAAGTTATGGAGGAAAATGGAGAGTGCAATCAGTGCTCTCAGTGTAATGAGAACGGGTTGATTGTGTGCCCTTATTGCTGCTAGCTGAGGAGAACTATATCAGTTAACACTTCTGTGTTCTACCTAATGTGATAGAGTTCTATAGTTAGTGTGTTCTATCAATTGTAATAGAGTTTGTACGATAAATTTGTGGAACTGCATTATTTTTTCTGTATTTTTGGTAATGATCATTCTTTCAATTTTTTGTACTGGTGATAGGCACTTGGCATTTCCTGTTTGTGATGGTTCTTGGACCAATCTAAAAGTCCTTAGAATTTCAGATTCAGTATGCCATTTCTATGTATTCAGTTTTATACCTTAATAAGAAGGATTCTACCGCTTGAATCAGAAGTCAGTGGAATTATCCATCCTTCTCTTCTCTTTCTTATCATGTTATCTTAGAGTAATTCACTGTGTTGATGCTTGGATAAAAGTTGAAAATATGTTTGTAAAAGTACATTAGTGTTTTCTCTGATATTAAAACATGCTTTTAATTGTCTGAAATATGTTAATACTCCCTAATACCCAAGAAGAGTTACTAAGAATTGCATTAATTTGCTCAGTTTTATTTTATCATCTTATCTTTCTATTGTGTGGATTAGATGCATGCTCAATGTACAAGAAACAAGAAAACTACCGTACATCATCATTAGCTTAAGAAGCTAAATACGAGTATCAGCATTATTCAGCAGGGTAAGATCTTGAGAAGAAACATAACAATGCTGAGGACCTTTGCTTTTTCTTGATTAGGCATTGAAAATGTTGAATCCCAGTTATCATATTAAAAACTGTAACAGAAAGTTTCAACACTCGTTACCTGGTTCATTATGTCTTCGATAGGTTTCATGTTTTGCTGTGCAGTAATCACCATAGTAAATTCGTAGTTCGTTTTGAAATCATAAAAGACATTAATTCAAGAAATACTGTTAGTCAAATTTCCTCTATGTAACGTAAAATCATCAATGTATATGTTAATACTCCCGTCTCAACTTAAATATGAGGTTACTCTCTGGATGGTTTAATTTGCATACCAAACAATTTTAAGCATCTCTTTCTGCTCTCCTCGATTTTCACACTTTGTTAAAAACCTCAACATGATGCATCATCAAACACCCTTTTTTCTCTCATTTTCAGTACTGTTTATAGCCTTCTTTTGTCACTGTTCTGCAACAAAATTCACAGTGGGGGATTCAGCAGGATGGATTATTCCACCATATCCAACATACTACAATAATTGGACACACTCCCATTTCATGAGAGCAGGCGACACTATTGGTAAAAGCTCATTAAGAAATGCTCTTATCCTTGAAGGATTAGGATTGTGCCTTATGCTCTTTTTGCTTTGATATATCTATGCTAGATAGGAACATAATAGGAAAATTCAATTCCCTCCTTCCATAAGATCTATAATTTATTTCCATGGCTATAAAATATCACTAGCCTTTTGAATCTTTGTCCTCTAACTTCATTAAGCAGTTAAATTAAAAAAGCGTGTTCTTTCTAGTTTTATGTATGTCATTTGACTACTTGCATTGTGAGAACTATCATTCCGTTAGTAAGCATATATGATATGTTTTGACATTTTTCTAAATATGTGCATTTTACATTTGATAAATGACAAGAAACAAGTACTTTGAAAACTATCTTATCTTTATAAGATGCACATCTGACAGTAAAACTTATTTGGGCTAGAACTTTTTGGATATTTGAAATATACCTCACGATATAAAATGGAGGATCTGTAATCGATTTTATTGTAAATAGTTTAACAGTTCTCTTTTAGTTTTCTTTGTCCTCAATCATTCCAAAGGTTTGGTGGAATGATGATTGTTTGTATAGATTTACAAAACATGTGCACTCTCATTATTGCTAAATATAGTATATGTCTTTATATGACAATTCTGATGACTTTTGAAATGTTTTAACACAGAATTCCACTTCGATGAGAAATTCTACAACCTAATTCAGGTGTCACAACAAGAGTACGAGCATTGCACATCACTTCAGCCTCTAAGGATATTCAATAGTAGCCCAGTAATTCTTCCACTGAAGGAGAAAGGTGTGTTGTTCTTCACATGCAGCATCTCAAACTACTGTTGTCTAGGCCAGAAGATTGCAATTTCTGTCCATGAACCCCCATCACCATCACCTTCACCCTCTCAAGTGCCAATCATAATCCCTCCTCCACAACTATCACCAAATGCTTCTGCTCCTCAACCTCATGGATCTACTGGCATGAGTAGCCCACCACCTTCGACTGGAAACACTTCAGGAGGCGATGTTGGCAACTCTCCTGTGCCATCTTCCACTCAAGATGATGCAAATAATGCAATGGCCTTGATAGGTGGGAGAAGTTTCACTCTGTCTCTGGCGCAAGTCTTATCTATTCTCGTTGCTTTCTTTGGCTTTTGGGTGATGTAGTAGTATAGGGGGGTGCAACATGCATGCAGGGTTTGTGCATTTTCAGCTAATTAGATGATTTCATAGTGGTTTGGTTTTCAATTTAGACTCATCATATTGTAGTTATGTAAGGGGATATTTGGATTTTCTTGCTTGGTTTTTAATATCTCTAGTTTGGATTCCTTCATTGGAAGTATAGGTAGCTCCTTTTTCTTAGATAAGTATGTGGTTTTATATCGTTTTGTGGAGATACAGTAATGTTGAACTTGTTTCCATCAATAAAAATGAAGATTGTGACAGTAATTTCCATATACACAGAAATAGTATAACTTAAATGATAATATTAACATATATTTAGGAGAATAAATTAGTATTAAGTAATTAAGCGAGATTACTGTGCATAAAATATCTGAAAGACTGTACCAGTTTGAGAAGGTAAAATTTTCCATCGCAAGCATGCCTGATAACCAATAGCATGGACAGGCATTGATCAAATTTAACATTGCAAGCACATCACAACCAATATCTTAAAACATTACATCATTTCTAGTCAAATAAATAAACCATACTTCTAATTTCCATGAAAAATCTTCTAGTTTTCTTTCCCTTCAATTAAAATCAATACTCAACATTCAAGCACCCTATATATTATTATATATAGAGTGAATTAAATATGAACTACTTCCCTACTATTGCAAAGTTTTGCTTACTTCTGAGAGGGTTATTGGGGTCCTACAAACTGGACAGGTCAAATTGATTCTCAACCAAGGATCAACACACTTGTCATGGAAGAAGTGACCACAGGCAGGCAGCATTCTCAAGAAATCACACTCTTTGTAATCCATCAAGCATATGGAACAGCTTGAAGAGCTACTGCTAGTGCTACTACACAATTTGGCTTTGGAAAATTGGAGACTTGGAAAGGTGCAGACACTCTGATCTATGCATGGCTCAGGTGCCTCAACAGTGATTGTGGTGTGGTGGTTGGAGTGTGTCACACCAACAGGAACAGAAGGAATAGAGCGTGGAATATCAGTAGAGCACAAATAAGCAGCAAGTGTGACGCCAAGGGTCAGAATAATAAAGCTCACAAGCAATAACACAGACTCCTCTGAACTATTCATCATTTATGTTCATCACAGATATTGGAAAATGGATTCTGAGGTTCAGAATGTGTGTGCAATGTGGATGCATTAATGTATTTATGCATGTTTTTGTTAATGGCATAATGTTCAAGTAGTTTTCGTTATGGAAATCCTTCTAGGGAGTGACCTTGAACGTTAGCTTTTAATTTTCCCATGTTTTTGTGGGAAGTCTATTTTGTCATGTAACAAACATTATCGTATTTCTAGTTTGTAGCAGATGCGTACCGTTGTATTAATAGTTCAAAACTATCTTCGATGCTTCCTATGATCGATTGTGACATCGATCTGATTCATAGTCAATACCATTCCTTGTCAAAATTTGGATTTTCATTTATTTTGTGAATGAGTTAGAAGAGCAATCATGGAGGGAAAAGGAAATATATATTTAATCTTCGTTTTATCTTTCTCGGGCATTTGGAACTGTTCCTCCCACGAGTCAACTACGTGTAATTTATCAGATATCATTCGTTTTCCTTTCTCCGAATTCTAAAGATTCTGTTCAATTTATAAATTATTCTTCACTTCCATGCACTTTTAATTGAATACTTTTTTTAATATATACTCATGAATATGAATTATATGGTTTTTTATAAAAAAAAAACTTTAATATTTAAAATATGCTGATAAATTTAAACTCCGGTTGATTATTTTAAATAGTTAAAGAATAATCATAGCGACAACATCGAATAATTTGAGATGTTAACATAATTGGAAAAAAGTAAGCCAATAAAAATAAAGAAAACAACAGAGTGTGAAAAAAGTAAAAGCTCTAGTTATAATTACTATTATTTTTTAATGTACAGGAAACCAAGACCAGTGCTGGATTCTCTCATGAAATTATCACAGTAGCTATGAGCCACTAAATATTTCTCATGAGTATTCCGAAGCAGTAACCTAATGTAATATACAGTGATGTAATTTAAAAAGTTTATGATATTAATTGGAGGGAGGTTGAAGAGATGATTTTCTACATATGGGACAAGTTGAATGCAACCTAAGCCATGGATCAACGCAAGCAAGGTGGAAAATATGATGACAGTGAGGAAGTAGCCTCAACATGTCACCCTCTTTGTAGTCCCCTAAGCAGATGGAGCAGGTAGAAGAACAGATGTTGCTTGAACTTGAACCCTTCTCTACTTTGGAGTATAGAAGTTTCGGATAGCTTTCAAAACTTGTGTCAGTGTGATGAGGCCTGAGGCCAAGGCCTTGTTCAGCTGATTCTTCGTCTCTTGTGGGACGAGATGGTGGAATTCCAGCCAAAATATTGATGATGTTGGGACCTCGAGCCATGTGAAGGCGCACACATGCAAAAGCCACCGTGATAAGTAGGACCACCGACCCAATTACAAAAGCTACTCCATATGTGAAACCACCTGAGTCAAAACCATAGTCTTTAGTGCTGGTGCTACTGTTCATCTTCAATTAAAAGTTGGAATTAGATTCGTAGGAGGGAATTGCTTGTTATGCTCTTTTATTTGGTGATTGACGAGGTTTAACAGAATTTGATGAGGTGGGCTTCATCGTAGTTTTGGGAGTCAACGTTTGTACATCCTTTTCATATCTAGTGTTAATTTCCTTTTAATTTATTGTTGCTCAGTTGTTAGTTGCCTTCTCGTTCTGCGAGAAGTTTCCAAGTGGTGTAGCATGACAATGACTTTGTGCAAAGCTAAATTCTGTCTCCGTCTCGCTCTCTCTATATATACATGTGTTCGTGAATATGACAACTTTCTAGTCAATTAGTTCTGAATTGTTATCAACTGAGGAAAACGGATGAGTGAATCCAATATAGCAGCCAAAATTCGAGACTATAAGACATATTTTAAATTAATAACGACTTCTGCAAGTTGACCATATATGCGTGTATATAAATACCAACATTGCGTGTACGCGATTGAGGGTTATAATTTGAAAGATTCAAATTTGGCTTTTCATTGTTGGCAGTATTTTGATTGAAAATTAATTCTCATGTTATTCTACAATTGCAACGATATGTAATTTGAATAACACTGTAAAAAACACACCCATGTGTGTATGAAATATTTTGCAAAAGATCGATAAACTTTAATCTTGCAGTTATAATTATAGATTTTGGCTATTAAAACCATCTTAGCGGACACAGTACAGTTTGGATAAGGATGGTGTATATATAAATCAAGTAATTCCTTTTTTTCCAGTCATGAGTTTCATACAATCAAGAAGGACGATTCCACATGGTTTATTACAAGGAAAAATAGAGGATAAAGTCTACAATGGCAACATCTTTACAAGGGCTTGCTTGTGACAGCACCAATAAAAAAAAGAATCTTTAACCGCGTATGGATGCCCGAGGGACAGCAGGTAAACCCAGTTCATCCTCAGTCTGTCAGGGTCAAAGTCATCAATCAAGGTCAGGAATGCTATCATTTAAAACAGAATGGCAGCAAATAGAGTAACTTATTTAGTTCAGATTATTGTATTGAATAGTCTCAAAAGTCACTTCTCAGTAATCAGTTAACCAGACCAATAGATCTTCTGATCTGCCTAACCTATACAAAGTTGACACAAATAATGATGAACATAAGGAAACTAAGCAGTGAGTGAGGCATATCCTTCGTACAAGTTATATCATCATGCATAAGAATGCGACCTAACATCCCTAAATTTACTATGCTATACAATTGTTGAAAGAAAGGTACTCCCTCCTGTCGGCACCGACATTAACCGAATTACATGGTCCAAAAAAAGCAAGTTAATTATTTTTTATGTTACTTACTCGCCTATTTTACCCTTAATAGTAAACAATTTAACCTTCGTGTCTGAATTAAAAATATTAATTTTTATAATAATTGTAAATTTTGCTAGGAGCCATGTCTGAAGAGTATTAGAAATTGTAAAACATAAAATAATTATGCCTGAGAAGCCCAAGGGATCAACCATATATTTAATGAGAAAACGACACAATAAATGGTGTAATAACATTTCACTGGAAAATCCATGAATTATAGCTCAACTTATATCTCTCCTTGTTAAAGACAAATCCGAAAACAGACACTAAAAACATTTAGTAAGAACAAGTATAATATATACAAATGTATTATTAGGAATATAGAGTGCCTCATAAAAAGTATATAGAGTTTCTAGAAGGTTGTGTCTTATAATAAGGACCGGAGGGAGCAATACGTATGGGCCTCCCAGACTACCTATAATTCAGAAACCAGGGGATAACGCGTTGAAACTACCACACTTACTTTCCACTTAATGGTTCAATTCCACTATAGGCAGTTGTAACAACCTCAATTTCTAGCAACCCCTACTATGCTAATTTTCAACATTCTAATTACAGCATTTTTATTTCAACCTTCACATTCAAATATACAGAAAAATAAGATTCGATTATCTTCGACAGTTTTGGCCAATAATTAAATAGCCTAAGCTATCAACTTCTGTTCTGCTTTAAGAACCCAAAAACCAATCCTTCTACCAAGTCTGTGCCACAATCAATTTTATATGAAGAAAATATTGTGCCGTCTAGACAGAGATCCTACATGCATTGAATAACAACCATTTTTCCAACATCTTTTCCAGCATTATATAACATTATCCCAAGATATTCCCCCAATTTGTTAATTACTTCACAAGAGAAACAATGCATGCAATCTACCCATAGACAACATATATGCCATGACCAATGTGCTGCCAAATGATATTCTAACAAATGCCAAAAGTCACCTGTTTTAACACAAAGTACATCACAATGAGTGCATGCAACATACGGGGCAAAACATTATACCTGGGCGTTAGATCTGCCAGGAGGCACTGCTGTTTGCCCTGTTGGAGCTGGAGGTAAGTTTAGCTCTGCCTCCAAATCAGGTTCTTTATCAGGTTGGAGGTAGGATGGGACCCCATCAGCTTCAGTCTCATTTCCCATGTCTAATTCCAAAGCATCTAGTTCTGTTTTACCGAAAAATAAAATAAATAAATAAATAAAAAAACAGATCATTAAAGCTGCTTCATTATAAAAGAAAATAAAATTGGGCGAGGGAGGTTTATTCCCCTGAAAATTTGATGGAGTGTAACAACCATCTCAGAGGCCTAACCAAATAATTTACTTACCACCCATAAGTTCATCCTCGTCAATGTCATCAGGCACGTTATAGCTTCTACCCAAAGTCTCTTGGATCTCATTACTTACATCCATGAGGTCCATCATCTCATCTTGCAAGTTCTACACATTGCATATATCAACAGTTAAACCCTAAAATTTTCAATATAAGCTGTAAGAGAAAAAGTAAAGAGAATACAAACATCAATGTCTTGGATCTTCACAGTTTTCATCATTCCCTTCAACTCCTTGTTAGCAGACTTCAAAGCTGACATCTGAAAAAGGGAAGGGGTAAAAAAGAACAAAAAAAATGTAAACAATTGAATTTAATTCTATATCAGTTCAGCATGAAAAAAAATTTAAGGTCATCTTATTTTTGAAAACCAAAATATAGTAGAATTTGTTACAACAAAAGTATATGGCATAATGTAAAACATCTCTATGAAGAGACCCCTCCCAAATGACAGACGATTCATCCCCTACCTCATGACCTACCTCTCATGAGGTAGGCAGCAGGTTCCAAACAGGGTACAGACAAAGCTCCGCCTCGAACCATGCCCCTTAAAGCGCTACCAAGACAAACGAATGTTTTATAGTAAATATGGGTACCCCAAACAACTACACTTTATATAGGATACAATTGGCATCGTCAAACTTCTAGATATTTACAGATGGTGACAAACATCTAGCTATTTCGAATTTAAATATTACGATACAATAAATCATACAACAAAAGGGCAGCCCAGTATTGCACAAGGCTACCATTATTTTGGGGACTAGGATCAGATAAAAACAGCCTTACCTAAGTAGTGGAAAGACTGTTTTGGTGCCTAAAACATGTGACCAAGGTCACAAGGTAGTAGTACCTCTGTGCCAGAGTCCACCCTCAGGGTAAATCATAAAACGAGAACCATTAGTTTCCCCGTTCAGTAAGCATACTGATAATAAGCCTCGCTGCCTATAACCTTAGGCAAAGATGCCATAGTGCAACCAATCATAGCATGGGCTTTCAAAGACAGAAATATGAAGCTATGTCACAAATGTATTTGATTTAATTTGTAGAATTTTGTTAATTACAACTTCTATTATAAATCAAATCATCCACATATTCTAGCACAGAACAAAGAAATATCATATGCAGATGGATGAGGAATAAAATGTTCAATATAAGGATCACAAAGAAAACTACAAGTGCTTCAATACATACAGTTTGTTGGGCATCTTTAATGCCCTCGGAAGCAAATTGAACTTGATCGAGATTGAACGTCTGATTGTAAAGCATGTCACGCTGGCCTTCATACCTGACCAAAGGCATGAAAGATTGATATATGAATACAGCAACAGAATATTCATTAATGGGTATTGTTATATGAATAAAATGAAAAATTATAATTATTTCCTTTGCTTAAGTGCAACTTAGGGCAAATTAAAAATAAAGACGCCAGGTACTCCTATTCATTCTTAGTCCAGGTTACAAATAGCCTTTTGAGTTAAGCAAAAACACGAACATATTGCTGTTACATTCACATATATACAAGGAAGTAAAACAAGACTTCTACAACATAATAACGAAATCCTAAACATGTCACGCATATTACATAGCTATCAAATTCACACGACACAGGATGCACAACAAAGTAACCTGTAATGATAGTATGATATAACTCACGAAACAAAATACCATAACTTTCTATCTTGCAATGCTTAGTGACTGTATAGGATAATCAAGCAAGAACTGACTGTGAAGGATAATCTCTTTGTTTTCACCCCTATTAACTCTTGTCAACGTCTTTTTCATTTTCCGTTGAAGTATTTTACCCAATTGCCCCTACTATGTGTTCTGTTTTCCCATCTTAAGTTCCCCTGTCTAACATGAACATTCAGTAACATTTAAGCTTTCACCGGTGTACTACCATTAGTCTTTGTCTTCCTACTATAACTTCCCCTTTTAACATGAACATTCCGCACTTGTGTGTTCCCTTTTTGAACTTCCGACTTCTCTTAGTTTTTTAACCATTCTCTTCTCGGTTCTTTTCACAATTATATTCTCAATCTCTCTGACCTCGTATTTCTTTACTCTTTAATTTTGTCTATTTTTCAGTATTTATATGTATGATATAAAATTATATCATGTATGTTCTTTTCTATACTTCACAATACTGACCATGCAGCTATAGCGTTTTTCGGGAGTGATCTGGGATTGACTACTTAGATATCACATACTTCAATTTCCAATATTTGCACATGATGCCATCCACTATATGATATAGCAGAATATCAGTTTTCCACCCTTTTCCAAACACACAATCCATAAAACTTGATTGAAATAGCAGTTTAGCTTTACCAAATTTTTTATCAATGATCTTTCACTAACAAAAAGTTATCCTATCACTCAGCCAATTTTATATATTAAAACCTTTCAACAAATTCCCATCTTCGATCCATACTTTCGGCTCAACCAATTTGATTATTAAAGATGACAAGTAAACTAATAAACTAAGAAGCTGCAAACTCACATTCGTTTTTGCTTAAGAACTCTCATGGCTCTAGCTTTAATAGCTTCCTGGGCCGGACCAGGTCTAGTTTTCTTGATCTGCTCTTTGTATCTACTTAGCTCAGCATCAAGCTTCTTAATCTTGTCATCCACCGTGTCACCTCGTTTAGTAATCTGGAATATAAACACAACAATTAGCAACTCACGAAACCAAGTCAATTAACTTACCAGGAATAAAAACACCGTGTAAAAACCAATAATTACGAAACAAAGCGAAAACATGAATTTTACTTCAGAGAATTAGGAAGAGCAAAAATCCGAATTCCAAAATCCAAATAAACGAAAGTCTTCAACTGATAGAATCCTAACTTAAAAAACGAGTTATAATCTAAATTATCATTCGTTCCATTTTAGGGTTTGGACCATAATGTCATTCATTAACTTAGCTTCAAAACACGGACTCTGGTGCAAAAAATGAACAGATCTGCGAATAAAGAAATTGACAATTGAGAGGGAGAGAGGAAAAACCCTATCGGAAGCATCCTGAATGGAAGGAGGAGGCTCCTTGTTCTTCTTGACACCGAATACTCTCTTCATCGTTGGCGATCTCACTCTCCACCTTTGAAATTGAATGTGAGAGAGAAGAGAGAGGAAAACAACGAAGCAATGAGGGAAACAACGTAAACGAAGAGACTTTGAATTTTGGGTTTTTGCTTAACGCGATAAACCACCCAATTGCGATGGGAAGTTTCTCATCAATTTCTGAGAACAGCAATAGAAGCTTCCACCGAAATATATTTGGGCACAAATTCTTCCTCCAACCCTATACCCTCTTTCCTGCACCTCCATATAATTTTTTTATTTCATAGCTGCCGTTCATCAAATTACATAAATACTCCTATTTTAATAAAACTCCTCTCCTTCTCAACTGGATGACTAAGCCATCTGGTTTGTATTTTTCAAAAATGAGAACTAAATACACCCCCATCCGGTTTACAGTTTTAAAATTATGAACTGGATGGAAAGTGTATCCGGTTCTCATTTTCAAAAAAAACTACACACCAGACGACCTCATCCAGTTCTCAACCCAGCAGATCGAAAAATCTTTTAATTATTCCTTCATATAAGTATTAGGTAACCAATTTGTGATGCTTATTAGCAATTAGCAGGTGATATTGATGATTAGAGTAGTTGATTTGGGATTTGGAGTGCTGTCGACGACGAATTTAAGGATTTTTCGATCTTTTGGGTTGAGAACCAGATGAGGTCGTCCGGTTTGTATTTTTTTTTTTTAAAATGAGAACCGGATGTACCTCATCCGGTTCACAATTTTAAAAAATGATAAGAGTATTTATGTAATTTCATGAAAGACAATCATGGAATAAAAAAATTATATAGGGTGCAGGAAGAGGATATGAAGGTGGAGGAAGAATTTGCCATGTTTGAGTAGCAAAGGAACGTTACAGGCCCAAATCAAATGAGCCCGAAAACTGTAGAAATATGAAAGCTTTGCATATTTTCGGAAATATAATTTTATAGAGTTTGGAAATTTTATAATTTTAAATTTTAGTTTTTGACACAATGAATCCAACTAATTCTCTGGAGATTATATTTTAAAGTATAAAAGTCTTGAATATTTATATAAAACTATGTTTTGAAGTCGTACGTAAATAAAATAAAAAAAAGACCTCTTACACTCAAATCATATATAGGCTCGTATTAACTAAAAAAAATATATATAAATTTCAAAATTTTCACACTCTTTTTTTTTTCACGATCTCTTCTCTCTTATAATATATATATAGAAATAGACAAATATAAATATAAAAATTTTAAATATATATATATATATATATATATATATAT
>Ga0123340_1004185_pt1:0-12500 | contig 13637 bp, 9 predicted proteins | sample SirMexnodulemix_FD_89961 | JGI IMG/M metagenome (GOLD analysis project Ga0123340, IMG submission 89961) | Root nodule microbial communities of legume samples collected from Mexico - Siratro Mexico nodule mix | ecosystem: Host-associated > Plants > Roots > Nodule | place: Mexico: Nepantla... | reverse complement strand
GTTACTATTATGTAGATTATGAAGCAATATATGTAACAAAAGGAAACTTCACCAGCATTTGTGTTGCTCAAACAAAGCCTAACCAAATTCCCTTCATATCAACCCTTGAAGTACGTAGCTTGGACCCTACAATGTACAGCCACGTTGATCCCAATCATGCATTGATTTTGCAATGGAGATATGCTTTTGGTGGAAATCAAACTATAAGGTATTAGGAATTACAATACTGATATACACACCCTCACTCAGTAGTAGATTTATGAACTATGATAAGTAGAAGTATATGTTATGGCATTTAAACTCAAAGTTTGAATTTACTCACTCTATATAGTATATAGAAGGATTCCCTTATTCCAACTATAAGTTTTGAAACACTCTTCCCTTAAACAACTTTCATGAATTAGATTAAAAGGCATTTGGAAGCATCACTTAATTTTATTTTATTGTATAATATACTCTCCAAAAGAAAAATGTTTGCCATTAAATTTGGTGTTTGACCTTGTTATTGTTGCATCAACTGAATATGGTAGGTACCCAGATGACATTTTTGATCGAATATGGACGCCATCATATGGTATAGGCCTTTCTGAAGTGAAAAGTGAGGCATCAGGTATTAACACTAGTACAACAGAAGATCATCCACCAGAAGGTGCACTTGAAAATGCTATTACTTCCTCCAGCACTACACAGTCAATGCAGTTCATCAATAGGCTTCCCACAAAGGAGCTTCCTATATATATCACTGCTTACTTCTCAGAAGTGAATGAAAGTGCAGTTGGCCAAAGATCCATTCAAATGTACATAGACAACAAGCCATTTTTAAGTCCAATAGTTCCTCCTTTTGGAAGTGTGAAAGAAGTGTACATCACCAACATAACAGCTTCAGCAAACACTTCATTTCTTCTGCAGGCTTCAGACACTTCCACCCTTCCTCCTGTACTCAATGCTCTTGAAGTTTATACCTTAAGTGATGCATTAACTGCAGGAACTGATAGCAGAGATGGTAAGTTTGTTATGTTGTTATCAAAATATGTATATGTCTCCTATAGGGAGCACATAATTTGATAACTCTTTATTATGAGATGGTTAAGATTAAAAAATGCACATGACTTTTTAAAATGATTGTGACTACTAACTTTTATTTGACAATCTATATACAGGGTTGTTTGATCCAAATTTACTATTCTCATTCTTAGTGTCCTCATAATAAAAGGGTGTCACTTTATATGCCAATATAGATAGACATAGAAGTTCTAAAAGTTACCATGAGTTATTTTAACTCAGTATTTTTTTGTCTGTGTTTTCTTTTGTCAATTTAGTGGAAGGTTTGTTACAACTGCAGTTGGCATTTGAAGTGCTTGTGGAGTGGAGTGGTGACCCTTGTCTACCATATCCATATAACTGGGATTGGATACAATGCAACACTGATGTCAAGCCTAGAGTAACTGCATTGTAAGTTGATATCCCTTCTTTCATATAATGTTTAGAATTTTTTTTTATCAGAACAATGTTTAGAAATTATACACAACATAACTGCTAACTTTTTTTTATATATATGATGGAAAAACACAGGTATCTTACTGGTTATAATCTGCGAGGCACACTTCCGGATTTCAGTTCCATGAATGCACTTGAAATCATGTGAGACACATAAAATCCACAAATTTGTTGCATCTGTTACGATCAAACCTTTGCTTTCTATTTATCAATTAAACTTCTCTTAATTGCAGTTATTTGCAAAACAATACCATAGAAGGCCCTATTCCTGACTTCCTTGGTCTTCTGCCTAATCTCAAAACATTGTAAGTTTCATTCTTATACACACTATGTTCCAACAAATGCATCACGTGCTTTGAAATCTATACATTGAAAACTAAATTTTTCCAATTCTTCGTGCAGGAATTTGTCTAACAACAGGTTCAATGGTTCCATACCCTCATCTCTAAAGAACAAAAACATTGAACTTGTGTAAGTTAATTTTTTTTTTTTTTTTATGCTTTTTTGATAGTGAGAAGCTACATTAGAATGTAACTTCTTTAGGTTTTTTCAAACCCATTTTTTCAAACAACTTATCTTCCTTTTCATATATAGTAGTGCAGTGTACATTTTTCTGACTTCCGTTTCCTAATTTCAGTACAACAAATAATTGCCTCTCGGGAATGAAGTGTCAACCTCTAAGTGATTCTCCAAATAAAATTCTTCCATCATCATCATCATTACGACCACCACTACTTCAGTTTGCTTCAGGAGATGAACCTTTGGGAGGTGGAAGTGAGAAGATTATTAACAATCTAAACATAGCCTTCATAGCAGCTATGCAAACTCTGCTGTTACTAGTTAATAGTGCTGTGCACTTTTAGACCCATTCCCATGCATTGTTGGTATTAATATCTATTTTAGACAAGTTCTAAATCGGTGTTTATTAGAAATTTGTTGATTGTACTTTGTGTGTTATGAATATATTGTATCCTTTTGTCGTTATGAATGAAGAAACAGTTTTACATCTTTTAATTGCAGAATTACAAGTAGTGACAGAATAATTATCCTTCTGCTTATCAACGGTGTTTTCATCAGCATACTCTCCTCTATCCCACACTCTACCACCTTTCATGGTTGATTATGCGCCTAACAACTGCTCTTCATTAAATTTGTATGAAAGGGAAATTTTGTTTAATCTTTTTTCATTCTCAAAATATTCCCTTTCTAATATCTCTTTTGCCTTGAATTACATCCATAGCATTTATTCTCTGTTTTGTAGTAAAATTTAGGAACACCTATGTGCTTTTTTTAATGTTATCCAGAAGTGTGTTCGTTTCTTATGTTATGAAGTGATTAAACATATGACTTTCTAATTACTTGATGAGTTAAGTCTTTTTTTCTGAATTGCATTGATTTGCAGAACAATACCATAAATTCCTGGTTTCCCTGGTCTTCTGTGTAAAGACACTGCAAGTTTGATTTTTAAATGCAACACATCTCTCAAGTTTGATTTCCTGATAAATGCAACTAAATTTATTGCAACTGCTTCATTTGGTACTACTGCTACATCTTGAATTAAGGACATAAAAACAGATCATAGAAAATTCTCCTGAAACTGATTACTTTGACATTGAACATATGGACTTCGATTTTCTTATCATTTAAACTAAAATGAATTTCCTTTGCTTTGTTTTTGTAGAAATTGAGATGAAGAGAAAGTCCATTGTATCAGATGACTTTTCTAGAAACTTAATAACTAAAAAGGAATTTTAAAGTCTACCGAAAAGGAGCAAGTCCAGAGTGTTCATTTATAATTTAATTTACATATATGCATTTGATTAAAATTAAATCATGAATGGGTCAATGAGTTGGATTCACGAGTTTAAAAATTAAAAGTCTTAACGCAATATGTATGTAGCTTGTAATAGTTTATATACTAATAATGTAAAAGTTTTTACACCATCATCCTATCATAAACTTTCGTAGTCATAGTTATCGTAATTTATAATTAGTGGATAGTATAACTTTTTTACATTAGCAATACATTAAAACAAACAATTAAATGATACAATATATTTTATGTTAGTCATATAATATAAATTTAATTTGAAATCGTTATTTTTTTCATTCAACAACTTACTGCAATTACAAAAAATAAAAAATAAAAAATTATAGAGATCGTGGTCAAGAACTCCAATCTTGAATTGTTGAATATAATCATTTATTAGAACTAAATGTGATGTTTATGAGAGATATTTTAAATACATTTCTATCTATTTTTAATAATTTACAAGTCTACTCAAAATATTGTTGATCATTTTATTACAGATTACTGATACACAAATTGGCAAAACTTCATACAACAACTTACATATTCTGTTTGTTTGTTTTATTTTTGCTACAAGATATACAGAAAAATCTTACCGAGGGAAGCCATGGGTCCGAGGCTGTACTCATGTATGACTTTTAAGGTAAAACTGTTCTTCAAAGAAGGAGGGTTAGAAGGTCCAGAACCACTTATAGGAACGCCATAGTTTATGAAATTCATATTTTCATCTGCTTCATCCATAATGACCATTTAACTGCTTCTAAAAAATTATCATTTCGTCGCAGTGCAGTGATAAGATTGATGTAGGTTTTCTTGTTGGGTTCTATTCCATTTTTTCTCATTTCCTTGATCAAACCTACAGCCTCTTCAACCATTCCTGCAATCCCATATGCCTTGATCAATGTGTTATAGCTGCACAAATCAGGTCTGAGTCCACATTCTTTCAATTCTGTAAGCACGTTAGCTACTTCATTAATCCATCCTTGTTCTCCATATATATTGATCATAGTGTTGTATGTGTAGTGGTCAGAGGCACAATTTGAGTCCTTCATCCTTTGCAGTACAGATCTAAATGTCTCCATTTGACCATCTTTCCCATAAGCATCAAGCATTGAATTGTATGCTTCAAGGGAAACTGAAAATCCATCAAATTCCATTTTCTGGACTGTCAATGACATGTTGTCGAAGTCTTTACTTTTGCCATATGCAGCTATGATCGTATTGTAAGTGATAACATCAACCAGGCCTTCTTTCTTAGCCATGAAGTACAGCCTCCGAACCTTCTTGAAAAGCTTGGCTTTCCCAAAGACATCAAGCAAGACATTAAAGGTAATTGTGCTAGGCACAAATTCACGCTGTATCATCTCATCAAAAAGCCTAGAAAGCTCATCCACTGGCAGAGCCTGAGCACAGCAGTTTATGACACAATTATATAGTTCCTGGTCGAAACCCTCTCGATTTTTCGAGATTTTGTAGTATAAATCAGTCAATTTATCCACCATGTTACATCTCTGATAAATCCGCAGCATGTCACATAACAAAAACTTGTCAGGAACAATATCTGATCGCTTGTGAAGATCATCCAAAACTGCGCAAGCATCATTCAAAGATCCAGCTTTGACATACATCCTTACAACGATACTGAAAGCAATCATATCCAAGGCAACTCCCGAAGACTTCAACTTCAGATACAACACTTCTGCATCCTCAAAGAGGCCCATTACAGTGTAAATGTCAATCATGGTGCAGGCGATGTGCAAGTTTGGGCTGTCATCACATTTGGGCATCCGAGTGTATATCTTCACAGCATCCTCCAGCAAACCAGCCTCTTTGCCCGAGCAAATCAAAAGATGATAGAGGTTATCCTCATATCTAGGATCTCGCCACTCTTTGTCACTCAACACTTTCAAGGCATCATCCACCAGCCCATGCTTCACATAAGCCATGACCAGAGTGGAACAAGAACTCTGGTTGACCAGCACATGCTGATAAAACACCCCTTTGAGCAGACATGGCACCTTATGAACCTTCCCAGCACTCTCATACACCTGCAGCAGAGTACCAATTATAGAAGAACACTGGCATCCACACTCCACCATATCATCAAGAATCTCAAACACAGCCTCATCATCTCCATATTTAGCTTCCAGCCTAATCAATGTAAACAAGTTAGAGGAATTAGGTTTGAACCCCAATTGTTTGAGCTCCTTATAATATCTCGTAGCATACATATAGTTATCAGCTCTACCCCAACCCTCAATCATGGATCGGTAGGTAGTTTCATCCGGATCCATCTGCAAACTCTGCCTCATCCTCATGAACAACCTCTGTGCAGAATCCATTTTACCAGCCTTCCCATAACCAGTTATCATAGTATTGTAAGCAATGATATTAGCACAAAACCCTGCCTCTTGCATTGCCTCCAACACTCTCTCAGCATCCTCCAATTTCCCTTGCTGGCTATAAGCATTCAACATCACCAACCAATTCTCCAAATTCGGCACCACCTCGTCCTCTCTCATCAACTCGATCACTCCTAGGGCTTTCTCATACAACCTGAAACGCGTGTAAATTGTTATCATCGAAGAATACGCAGATTCACACACAATTCCAAACCCTCTCATTTGCGAAAACGCAAATTCCGCCTCCTCCAGGTTCCACCCCTTCCGATAAAGCCCCATGACCATCCCAATGCTCGCCACATTGGGCGCCACGCCACAATCCAACATCATCCGGAACCACTTCGTCCCCAATTTCACTAGATTCCGTTTGCAACAAGCGTATATAAGCGTATTGAACACGTTGAAGCTCAATTCGGAACCGAAACTCACCTTCATTTCGGAAATCAGCTTCTCCGCGCCTTCCCAATCTCCTCTTCTGCTCACCACGCGGAGTATCACATTGTAGGCGGCGGCGTTGCGTTCCAGCTTCCCGTTTTCCCGCATCTTCTCGAAAAACGACAGCGTTTTGGCGTCGTCCTCCGCTCGCTCTTCCAACCGTTTCAGAATCGCGTTGCACTGCGCCGTGCTCAGTTCGGAGGAGAATTCCACGTCAGCATCGGGCGAGAAGAGTTTCGGGTGGTCTCGACTTTGCTTCGGCGCTCGCTTGGAAACCCGAAGCTGAGGCTTGTAATTAAGCTTTGCCTCGGGGACCAAAACGCGCTTCTTGGCTTTTAACGAGGAAAAGCTAATTTGGAACTGAAGGCCTCTTGAGAAAGCAAGAATCTGACATGCGGGTAGCGGTTGTAACCGCTGCTGCTGGAAGCACTTCTTCATTTTGCTTTCATTTCTTCGTGTGTTGTGTGGTTCGTGTAACTGAAAAATATCATCCAAATCTAGTCTTCCCAAAAGCACTTATTTTCATATCAACTTTAAGAACAAATCTTATCCTCTGTGTACACATAAACTAAACTAATTAGGTTGAATTAGAGTGTTTTTAAGAATCATTCTTCAACAAAAATTTACATATTTTTTTCAATAAACATTAATAGGAGTTTTTTTCTTGATGTATTATCTTTTATAATATGTTATTTTCATCTTTATTTATAAATTGATTTTTTATACTTAAAAGCATCAATAATTAAAAATAGCATTGTATTCCAAATAAGTTATTTTATGATAAATTCAAAATACAAATTATACGTTAAAAAATCTCTATTTATTACAAATTTTAGTCGTATAAAATATTGAAAATTATTTTTTAAAAAGTATTTCAGAAATTAAAAAATAAATTATAAATATATTTGATTCTTTTATATAGGTTTTTACATTATTTTTGGTATAATATATTTAGGTAATTACTAAAATGGGTATTTTATTTTTCTATTTATGAAAGTGAGTAAGCGGTGTCAATGCTTTCCTAGTAAAGTTTATCATATTTTTTTTCCCTTTCATATTATCACTTAAGTATTCATTCTAGTTTCTTAGATATGTTTTTTCTATAGAATATTGGTTATATTATTAATGAATAAATTTATGTATAATTTTGGGGGAAAGTAAATGAAGTAATTAAATATTGTCGTCTCTTGTTTCAATATATACTAAAATTCAGATAATTAAATTAAGGTTTGAATATCTTAGTCCTGCCTCTAGCATATCTAATTTATCGTTTTAATTCCTACTTTTTTTTTTACTTTAATTTTTTGTAATATAAAATTTTACTAGTCTCTATAATATAAAATTTTCCTGTTGGTCCCTACCATCTAGTTTTGTCACTAAGTACTGACATGATCTTGATTAAGAAGATAAAACAAATAAAATTATATATTATAGGATAAAATTACCGATTTTTTTATAAAAATCAAAATTCTGAAATATATACATTATAGGAATTATTTACATATTTCATATAAAATATTTTTATAAATTAATACTTACTATTTTATGTTATTTTTGAAATTTTATGTCATTTATACAAAAAGTATTTTTTTAAAAAGGTAATTTATAACTTTTTAAATTTAAACCTAATTTCACACTAATTAAAAATACTAATGTTAATTACATTTCTTTATTCTTCTTGACTTCATAGAATAAAAAAAAATATTTTCTAAATTATCATGAATCATAATTATACGAACAATATACACTTTTAGACCTAAAGAAACAATATACACATCTGATTAGTTCGCATCTTAATGTCTCGAGGGATCTCCTTGGTGGTCACATTCAATTAAAAAAAATATTTATTTAGAGATGCCGAAAATTACAACAACTTTTATACCAATATATAATAGAGAATAATGTTTTAGTCAAAAGTTCAAGCATCATTATTATTTAAATGGTGTCCATTGAGTTAGATTTGAAAAGACATAATTTTTTTAAAATGTGAATTCTTATTTAATATGTGGATTAAATAGATTCAGTTGAAGATGCAAGTAACAACAACCATTTATTATTTTTTATTAATTTTAATAATGAAAGTTGACAATTTGATACTTTTTAAATATTAAAATATTATTCAATAATATTTGAATGATTTAGACGTTTGATCTATTTATTTGTCTAGTTATATAAATTGATATTTTAATTTTTTACTTACAGTTAAAAGAAATTTAATCTAGTTGTATCGTAATAAATATATAAAATAATTAAGGAAACCAAAACGTGATGAAGTAAGTTTACTCCCTTAACCATAATGGATCAAGTTAAATTTTCAATTTGTGATGAACCAATCCGAATAAATTGTCATTCCTAATCTTTAGTATTGAACCATCTAATTTTGTTTTCAAGAATGCATAAGGATGATTCAAATATCAACTTAAATAGTTAGATCAACATAATACTTTTTTAATCCAAATGTAAATACATTAACTTGACGGAAATTTCAGAGTGATTATGAAAAGTGATTAGATTTGTGATTTTCAGTTAAGGTTAAACTGAGAATTCTTTCACTGAAATGTTTTGGTGGACATTTACAATTGGGGAAGTTAATGATGAAGAACCCAGAAAAGAACATTTATAAAGCCTTATATTCTCATTGATGAATCCATGGCATGAAACATAAACATAAACATGTAGAGAGAGATTTAGATGATGAGATTGTGGTATTACTAGGATTAATTTCAAGGGTCTCCATCCCAAAGCTCTTCCAAGCTCTTGTAAGGTCCATTTTCTGATACAAAGTTTATTCCTGAATACATCCTAAGCTGAGGAATCTGCCTGAATTTCTCTTTTTCCTCCTCCCTCAGTTCCCACTCAAATAGCTCAATGTTCTCTTTCATTCTCTCCTTGTTGAAGCTTCTCACAATTGCAGTTGCCCCTTCCTCATATATCCATCTCAGTGCAATCTGCCATTGCCCCTTGTCAATACACTTTTCATTTCCTTTATTTTCAACCATCATACATATATTTATATCTTATCACTCATAGTTGCAGCTCAAACTTGTCATAAATGGTGAAGATTGAAAGCACACAAACCTTCAGTTTACTTTTTTTGATTTTCAAAAAAGAAAAGAAGAATGTTATACATTAAAATATATATTTGATCAATTTTCTCTCCTTATTTGAATGTCGTTTTCTTAAATATTATTAAAAAATTTAATATCTAAAAATTTTAAATTGAAATTGATATTATATGGACGAGACTCTTGCCTCATTCTTATTTTATATTTCTAATATTACTTTCTTCTAATATTTCTTTCATGGATTTTTCTAGTAGGAGACGAGAGGATAAAGGGTAAAACAATTTTTTTTATTGGAATAAGATTGGCCACAAAAAGAGATTTTTGATGAACAAATAAGCAAACACTCACTGGTGAAAAGAAAAGAAAGAATCTCTTGTTATTTTCTTATCTAAATTTAGAGCTTCATGGTCACAAAAGAAGAGTTGTAATGTGGTGACAGTTCAAGTCTGAGATAGTAAGAGAACCTGAGGCACGGTCTTCTGTCTTGCACAAGCGATTTCCTTAAGGATTGGGCTGTCCATAACTGCATTTGTACCATAAATAGTTTTGTAAGCTCCCAGTGGTGACCAGGCACTCACATGAATTCCTTTCTGTTTGCAAAATTCTCTGAGTTTACCCTGCTGCCATGAGGGACTCATTTCCACCTAAAATCAATGGAAAGAACTTTTTGAATATCATGTTAAGAAAATATGAGAAGGAAAATACCAAAAAGATTTTACACAATAAGAACTAAGCTAAACATATATAAAAAAATAATATTATTTTCAATCTAAATTTTAAAATATTAAATTTGGGAATCTTTTATATTTTGTTCAACTTTATATTTTTACTTAATGTAAGATTATACTCACAATTAAATACAAAGATGATGTAGTTGTTAAACTCTCATACCTGATTCACAGCAGGAGGAATGGTGGCATTTTCCAAGAACTGGTTGAGCTTTTTGATGCCAAAGTTGCTGACACCGATAGACTTTGCTAAGCCTAATCTGCAACATTGTTCCATAGCTTCCCATATTCCTTTCATGTCAAAGGAGGGCATCACATTTTCCTTCAATATATCAGCTGCCCCTCTGGCTTCAGGTTTCATCCTCACTGGCCAATGAATCAAATAGAGATCTACATACTCCAACCCCAACTTCCTAAGCAGTTTCAGGGAAATTTACATAACAAGCAAGAAACAAACTCTATAAGAGGATGATCATAAAGGTATATTTGGAACAATTAAAAAAGTGAATTTTTTATAAATATTGGAACCAAATGAGGAGTTAAAGCTCCTGTGTATGTACTTACTGCAGTGAGGTCTTGAGAGCTGGAATAACAAGGTCAGGGTGAGCATCAGCTGTCCACAGTTTTGAAGTGATGAATACTTCATCTCTGCTCTTTACAAGGCCTAGCTCCAAAGCCTTTTCCACAGCTTTCCCTAGAGGCTCCTCACTTCCATAAAGAGCAGCAGTATCAAAGTGTCTGTATCCAATCTCAAAGGCATCAATAAGTATGGAGATGAGAGTTTCATGCGGTGGAAGAGGAATTGCTGCGGTTCCAAAGCCTATCACAGGCATCTTTTTCCCTGAGTTTAGTATCACTTCTGGGATTCTTTTTGCTTCCATATTTTCTGTTGGTTTGATGTGTGTTGAAATGTTGTTGTAGAACATAAGAAAGTGTTAATTCTACGTCTTTCGAAGAAAACTAGAACATCAACTTTGGATGAAACGGTCACATAAATACAAACACATGAAAACATCACTGCATTATTTTTATAGAAAACAGGAACCAGTCCACATAAATTGACTAATTTTTTGCCTAAGATTTTTGTTTTGGCGCGTGTACGCAACCTCATTTCTTGTTTTTGTCGTTTCTAGATAGTTCGAATCCAAACCTTTAATTCCCTAAATAACTCACGCACTATGATAAATTACCTTCAGTAATATGAAGTGAAACGGGTTAATTATCCTGCTCTTAAATTTCAAACTTTTATTTATAGACTCTTTTTAGCAATAAATTACTTAAGAGGTTCCACTAGTCAAATGATCTTAATTATAAAGAGTATATTAACCTTTCCAAGTTATTATTATGAATACACAAATTTCTTGAGATTACATAGAATATATAATTCATTCCTCTTTTAACTTGTCTTAATCTTTCTTTAGGACCAAAATAACTCAAAATAGAAAATAAACACTTAAAGAAAGCACAACTAAAACTCACAAGGTTAATGTTTCACACAGTTAAAAATTATCAAATTTTACGGACAACCCAAAAGACTAGATGATCTTCTTAGCAAATAGAAAGAATGATTCTTTGTAATAGTTTTTGTACATAGCCTCTGTGTCTTCAATATATTCTTCATCCTCTTTTATGTAATTTTGAAAAGATGATGGTTAATCTTAAGCTTTGTTATAACATCTTAAATACAAATTTTCGTCTTCATTGTAGTTGACACTTGAAAAGAAGAACTCTGATCTGATTAATTTAAATGGTTTTACATCAACCTCTACTTTTAGAAACCTTTCAAATATATATAAAATATATGTCAATTAAAACAATTAAGGTGAGATTTAGACACACTTATAAAGTATTTGAAAGATCTCACATATAAGATCTCCAATATCATATTAAGAATGAACTTTAAGTTTAGCTCAATCTTACAAAACTGACTTAAGATAAAATTTGGACCCACTTATAAACTATTGAAAGGTCTCATCTCTAATCGATTTGAGGTGTCCAGCAAAATCTACTTGTAGGAACAGCTGGCTCCAGAAGGGGGGTTGAATGGAGCCTGAACCCAATTTGCTATAAATATAAACCACCAACAAAGACAAAAATATATAAGCACAGATAAAGCAGTCTTATACTGGTTCACCCTAATCTATTGGGCTACGTCCAGTTCTCCCTTGAACAAACCGTTCAAGAGGTTCCACTATTTAGCAAATAGTTACAACGAGTACACAAACCTCTCCAGGTTACAACGAATACACAAACCTCTCCAGGTTATCACGAGTACACAAACCTCTCCGGGTTATACCAGTCTCAATCTCCCCCTGAGATCAAGAGCACTCAAGATTGAAATAAACACTCTCAAAAGAGAGAATAATGAAAGCTCACAAGGGTTTACTTCACAATGGTGAAGAATTACATAATGGTTTCACACAACCCAAAACTCTAAATGCTCTCTATAGAAGATTGACAATAAACACTCAGTATATTTTCTTCAATGTATTATATGATGTATTTCTCTTCTTGCTTCTTGTTGTTATTCTTCAACTTGAACTTGCTCCTCTATATGTAGCTT
>Ga0123340_1004179_pt1 | contig 13642 bp, 9 predicted proteins | sample SirMexnodulemix_FD_89961 | JGI IMG/M metagenome (GOLD analysis project Ga0123340, IMG submission 89961) | Root nodule microbial communities of legume samples collected from Mexico - Siratro Mexico nodule mix | ecosystem: Host-associated > Plants > Roots > Nodule | place: Mexico: Nepantla... | reverse complement strand
TTATTTTTTTTTTTTTTTTTTTTTTTTTTTTTTTTTTTTTTAATTTTTTTTTTTGTTTGATTTTTTTTTTTTTTTTTTATCTTACTGAGTTTGGATTTATTACATCTTTTGTTTTAGATTTATTACAATTTAAATGCAATTCTTTTATATTTATCAAGATTAATAAAAAGTAAAAAATTATAAAGAATAAGTAAGTCATTTTTGAGATATGCTTTCAAAATTTATCTTTATTTTTTATGTTTAAGAAGGAATGATGTCACATTGTACGACTTCTTTTTAAAAAAAATGGAATAAGAATGCAAAGAGTAGAAAGTCATGGTTACCTCAAAAGATGGCAATGACTTGACGGAGCTACTCGGCTTAAGAAACAAACAAAAACGACAACAAATGCTGAGATTCAAGGGCTATTTATAGCCAAAATTCGAGGTGACGTGGCCGCACCTACTCCACACGATTCATCTCCTAGCAACAGCCCAGATTCACTCGCCCATCACTTCGTGCACAGACACCGAGAGGCGCGAAACTAAAGCACGGGAAATAAAGCGTCACAGTCCATTTCAGTCGACACCGGTAATGGATACGAAGGCACGATCAGCCGGGCACATTAAATCCTTTTCGGCCACTTTGTACCCTCACGGACTGGGGGACCTATTAACTATACGGTTGACCGGTCACTGTCGATCGACCGAAAGATATCCTCGGTTGGGACCCGCCATCGAGTTAGTAGCCCTGAATAACTGTTTTGTGATAAGCACATGGGCATGTGAAGTGTGTTAGAAACAGGAATGTTCCAGGTATGTACAAATTGTAACTGAATATATTGTAATTAATTCCTGTTATCATTCTATTACCAAATCATAATAGAATAGAATGGGCCAAACTTATTAAGTCCACTATTACGCCTATCAATACAGGCTCAGTCATCTCAAGTAAGGTACTTCTAAACTCTGATTGATATCCCTGCACACTCCAACCCTAAACTGACTTGAGTTTGAAGTGCTAACAATTTTAAAATTGTTTACACAATTTGTTATCTGTCTTTTGTACTTAGAAACAGAATGCTACTAATAATGCACTAGAAATTTAAATGTTCTATTTTTAGGTGGAATTTACTTTTTATCATTAAACTTGTATCTTTTATGTGAATAAAATTACACGTATTATATATAAAATCTTTGGTATCCGTATTTTTATGGATAAAAATTATAGTTAGATTATTTTTATCAAGTTCTGTGGGGATGATCATTTTTTTACTTAAAAAGTCACTTACCCTTACGCAGTCATGATTTTAGATAAATTCGTTAATTGTGAAATGGAGTAAATATTTATTGAATATGTTGTCTTCGCTATCCTTTTAAATTTTGTAATTTGTCTCAAAATAATTTATATTCGCAATTTATATTGTATTATTAATTATTTTTTATTTATCCTTCAATAATTAATGAACATTGGAATAAATATATTATATTATTTCAATAATATATATTACTCTTAATCTATGTATAAAAACCTTGAAATGCAGATCAATTAGAATAAAAAGCAACATAAATTTTCACAAAACTAAGACAACTTTATTATAAGTATTGGAAAAGCCATAGAAGTTGTTGTCGTATCCAGTTATTCTTATAATTCTAACACAAGTGAAATTGAAACAGACAGCAAACAAGAGTAATTAAAGCATGCTCATGAACTTATTCATATTTAGTCGCTATCTGGTGGAGAGAATCGAACAGTTCTTTTGGCATGGAAAGCATAGGCATGTGATCTGAGCCTTTGATCTCTATAACGTCATTTAAGGCAGCATTTTGGATCATCCAGTGTTGAAATTCCAAAGGGATTCCAAGGTCTTCAGTGCAAATAATAAAGGCACGTGGAACTGACCCATATCGCTCTTTCGAGAACTTCTTTTGCTTTGACAAGTCTTCCATGAACAGTGACGATGGCCTTGCTAAACTCTTGCACAATTCAAGATCCTGCAAGATCCAAAACTCGTCAATTTGTTTTTATTAAAAACCTTTCAAACACTTGAATAAAAACAACGATCTTTGATGTCATTGTGATAACTCTTTAACATGTAGTTACCTCGGTTGAGGTGAGCTGATAGATCTTCTCAGAGAAGAATCTGGGACCACAGAGCATCGATGTTTTGCTTCCACATGGGGAAAATTCAGTGTCTAGCCATTCCGGAGTCCTCTCATTATACTAATTAATTACACAATCATTTGTTAGTTTTAATTTAAAGAATCTTCATACTAATTATCTTTAGAGAAGTTACGTAATTGAAAGCAAAAAGAAAAGAAACTTGAATAAAAAATTGTAATAATATTTGAAATATAAGAATAAAGGTAAATGAGGATGAAATTTTTTTTTCACCTGTTAATAATGATATTGGCAGGGTTGTTTATATTCTACTATTTTTTTACACCCTATAGGTACTCTCTATATTTCTTCTCTCTGATAAAAAGTCAAAGACAATATAATCGGTCTCGTAATATCTGTACATCGAAAAGGGAAACTGTATACTTAAGATGTCCCAAAATTAGATTTATTTGACACATTTTTACTAGAGCAATGAAGTTTATGGAGAGAGAAAAATAGTGACTAGGAAAAGAGATCAATAAAGAAAATTTAGTATCTAAAATATGATTGTAAAGATAACAACATTTATTAGGTTTACAAGGATGTGTAAATAAGGAAATTGATATACAGATGAAGTAAACATTAGCTTTCTGCTTAATGAAAATGACAACCTAAAAGCGTTTTCTCTTCTATATTTATTGAATCTGTTGATACGGTGACTTTTGTCCGTCGTAGTTATGTATAAATTAGTTCTTTTATTTGCATTAATTGGACAGCCGTTTCACTTTCCTGAGTAAGAAAATAGTTCGAAATTTGCACTAGTAATATGAAGTCTCAGAAGCATACCTTTTCAAGAACATAAGAGGGTTGGTGTTCAATGTCTGGAACAAAAGCTGTTAAGAAAACACCGACCTCGACTTTTTCTGGGAATTTCTCCATGGCAAGTGCTACGTTGAGTCCCCCAAAGCTATGACCCACTAGAATCACCTTTTCATTCGGGGGAATTGTTGCCAATAGCTGCAGCAAAGGCTCAGAATACTGTGAGAAAGTATCAACATCTTCAATTTTCTGCAGGTTGATGCCAGAGGCCGCAAGGTCCAGGGCTGTGACCTTGTGGCCTGCAGATTCCAACCGTGGCTTCAGCTTGTACCAACACCAAGCTCCATGGCAAGCCCCATGCACCAGAACAAAATGCTTCTTCTCTGAACCCATCATGTTTTCTTTTGAGGCTTGCAGTAATTACTTTGCAATCTCTTCTCTACGCATAGTCAGTGAAGTGGGACACGTTTTTGTAAAATTAATCTGAAAAGATTCACATTTTCTTTCCATCTAGATGCTCTTCGTTTCCGAAAGCGTGTTGTGCACAAATTTTTCACGAAACCGACAGTAATAAAAGAATAATGATAGGTTGTAAATACATTCGTTTAACATTTTTACATATCAAAACAAATAATATTTTATATTTCAGCTTTTTTGTTTCATTGCCTTCTTCACTTCCCTTCACTTTCCGTCTTCATTGTGTTATTTCACGGAGTGTGAAGCAGTCAAAATATTTTACTCTTCACTTTATCATTTAAGCTTCAGAACACATTCCTTTACGTTTGCTTTTCTGTGCACATAATCATAAGCATTTTTTTTTTCTTTTCCTTCTCCTTCTCTATTGCTTTGTTGAAAACCGTCGGTGTTAACATTCTCATATCATGAGAATGCTTTCATTTCTGTTTTTTTTATTAAAGATCGGTCTTTTATGGGTTTACAATAAAAAAAAGCTTCTTTTATGGTTTTATTGTTTATCTTTGAAAGATGCGAAATCACCTTTAAAGAATCAGAATCACCTTTGAAGGATGCATAATCACCTCTAACGGATGTGGAATCAACTTTGAAAGAAGCAGAGTGACTTCTAAAGAATGCGGAAGTCATGACAATTCCTCCACTTTCCTGCATTTTCGAATAAAAGGTTGATCTTTTATGGATTTGTGGTGTAAACGGAAGTTTTATTTTGATGGTTTTATTGTTTAGTTTTGGGTTGACGATTGATTTTCGCTCCAACTTCCCTAATCTCACCGCAATGAACCTTAATCAAACTTTTTTTTGGATAGAATGTAACCAGAAAAGAAGGTCTTGTGATAAATTGATGCTCATCCAAACATGTGACAGTTGCCAAAATGTCAAAGCAGGAGTTCCTGTATGAAAGAGGGGTAACCCCTAAATTTTTCTAATGACACTCCAAGTATCAATAAAGACAATTCCATAAAATGAACTTAGATATGTTAATTAAACCTTAGTTAGTCTTCTTTTGCATAGAATGTAACAATAAAAGAAATTCATTTGATGAATTGGTATTCATTCATACATGTGACAACAACTGCCAAAACTCTAAGGTTGGTGTCCTCATATGAAAGGAGGGGTAAACCCTTAGCTTTAGTAGAAAAAGTAGAAATTGAAGCACTGTCACGGTATGCGAACATTCATGATTATGTGAACGAAAGAGCAAACGTGAAGGAAATGTGTTCTCAAATGGAAATGATGAAGTCAAGAGGAAAAGGTTTTCACTGCTCGACGCTAAGTGAAATGACGAAGTGAAGACAGAAAATGAAGGGATGGTAAAGTGAAGAAGGAAAGGAAGTGAAACTGGAAAGCTGAAATGAGAGTATATTAACACACTGGCACCTCTATGACAAGGTTATCAAACTTGAGAGTCTATGTAAACACGAAGGGTTTGTAAACTCAACTCCTAAAGTCTTAATTTCTGAGACAACTTTCATAATTAAAGTCTTAATTTCTTCTAATGCTGAAACAGAAGGTTCAGAATGATATTTAGTTTCAGTTAGATGATGTTTAAATCTGAAAATGACTCCATTAAAAATCTTTGAACATCAGTTACATTTTACCTTTTTTCCAATTCCTAAAACATCAATTCCATATTTCCATCTAATATTTGTTTTATTTTCCGTAGCATTTTTACTTTTAGGTGGAAGAGGGGTTGATGTTCCACCGGGGAATTTGAGAGCCACTCCCAGACATCATAAAAACTTACATCAACTACAAAAAAATAAATTACAATTTCAAAATAATATCTATTTCTACCCAACCACATTCTAAATTAAATAAAAATATAACCAAACAAAAAAAAGTTATTCTCTTTTTAAGTGGATTTGAAGCACACTCGAGTGGAGGAGTTTCACTATTTTAAGCGGAGCACCAATCCACCTCCACTGAAGTGACAACGGCAAAGGCGAGGCTTGAACAACGAATAGTGAGGCGTGAACGGTAGCGACATGGCGCGACCTATGCTGCGATGCGGGAGGACAAGTCGTGATGTATGACAACGAGGCGAGGTTGGACGACGGCAAAGAACGCGAGGCGACGTTCCACGATTTGACGTTTTTGTGAAGCAAGGCTACGCGACAGGACGACAATGCGAGGTTGGGCGACGGGCGGGATGGTGAGAAGAGGATAATGACGTTCAACAATGGCACAGGAGCTGGAGGACGGCGATGTACGGTGAAGAAATCACAACCTAATAACCCTAAACGACTAATTTTTTTTTCAACTTGTTGTCTCGGTTTCCGACTCGTGAATCTAACCGAGTGAGCCGAGTTTGATTCCAAATTTATTCTAAAAGTGAGTTTACTTCTGAGTTAACTCAGTAAAGGATAGTAGAAACGTGAACTCGAAGGAATTTATAAGTCAACTTGCGAGTTTGATAATATGCGTAAGAGTATCAAATGAATCCATTGACATGTAAGAATTTCAACGTATCATTATTCTTATAAAAAAAATGTGGAACTACCTTTTATAAAACCATCAAAACGTTTAGAAAAGACACGTGAGTAGTGTTTGATTTAAAAGCTCAAAACGTTAACCCAAATAGACAATCTACGATATTATATGGTCTACGAACCTTTAAATAAAATTTTTACTGAATCCCGTTCACTGAAGAATTAACACCATGTAATAATTTTTCCTTTTCCTTAATATCCAGTGCTATAAATAATTGTGACTTCTTCCAACTAAAACAATTTCTAAAGCTTCCAAAAGGAACGTTTTCAACTAGCATTTGTCGACGGTTAATCCCATAATGCGAGAATGCTCATTGCAGATAATAGAAAACCAATTCCAATACGAATTCCTGATCTTAGAAAAACACAAGCAGCGGGTGCGTCTCTTTTTTGGTAGTAAGACTTTCTCTACTTTACCCAATAGTAAGTAAAATCTAATCAATTATTGTTTCTTCCAAAGAATTAAACTCCAACACCTTCAATCTTGAATTTATATTCTGCATATTAACTTCTTTTACAATGATAATTTATAATATTTTATGAGTGCAAATTCCTTTTAATGTTGAATCGATGCAGTTCAAAAAAGGAAAAGAAAGAGAAAAACTACAGACGAACATGTTTCACTGATAATCAATTTACACTAAGGACACGATTGAGTACAATGTCACAAAACTCGTAACTGTCATTTAAAGGGAATTCTCACGACACCGTAGCAGCGTGTATGGTGGGTGTCTCTCACAGCAAGAACAACTTCAGGTTGTTAGTTTTCATGCGTGTATTCAAAAGCAAAACACACAAACACCAATCTATCATGTATGGACATTTCATGTGTTCAACTACAAGGATGTTTTCAAGCTGGCACTTCTCTTCTTTCTCCTCAGTAACTTCCTCCACAAACTTCCACTTCCTGGTTTCTTAGCAGGTACAATGGCCAAAGAATTATCAGCCCTTTTCTCTTCACGATCTTTAACACCGTTCAAAAGTAAAATCTTTTCTAGGGGCTCTATAACGCCAGGAACGATGATGTTCGAGTTGCCATCACTTGCTTTGGGAACCAGGGCTGTATCATCAGCTAGCATCTGATCAAGCAGAGATCGGTTTTTCACTTTTATGACCTTTGGATGAGGAGGACTTGGGTCTACGTTAGCTGTGGTGGTGATGGTGGTGGCTGCATTGTTGGTCATTGTATTAAATTGGGTGGTAACAACACTGTCAAAAAGGGATGCATCCTTTGGTGCAGCCATTGCTTTCAACTGCTTTCCAAGATTAAGGATAGTTTCTTGACACTCTGCCAACTTTTCTGAAGCAGCTGTTATCTCCCAACCCTGCAAGATTCATCCGCACTCCTCAACTCAATACCAACACAAGCACAACAGAAATGAATTTGAACAGGTAGTCAATTCATAATACACAGAATAAGACTATGTCAGCTGTATATATTGGATATATTGCTTAATGCTAACGTGCTCTAAATTGGCGTTTACAGTTGTAGTTTAAAAGGCAAGTTAAAGTCTTGTTATTCCAAATATTAAATGGGCTAACTTTGTTCTTTGAGGAACCATGGTTCCTCTTGATTAAATATTCTTAAAAATTACACAGGAACCAGTAATCTAACTACGAATCAACAAGAAAAGGACAGGAAAAAGATGAACTTACATTACGCAGTGGCTTATCTTTGTCAGCAATTTCATGTTTTGAGCACTCCTTTGACATGCTGAGAACATTAATTTGATATGTGACAATAATCCACAATTATAAATTAAAAACCAGACGTTCAAAAAGCATATTGAATAGAAACAAATATGAGGGCGATTCATACCATTCAAGCTGGAGCTGCAATTCAAGACATTTGGCCTCTAATTCTTCACAACTGCTGTTCTTACTCTCCAGTTCCAATTCTAAAGCCAAAACCTTGTTATGAGCCGCTTTTAATTCTGCTTCTGTATGCTGTGCATCAAGATTTGAATTTATCAGTTTCTGATTTCTTATTTCATCCTCGAGCTTTCCGTTGGATTCTTTAAATGATTGTATCTCCAATCTCAAGCTGTCAATAGTTTTCTCTGATTCCTGGATTTGATTCATTAAGGATTCAATCCTATCAGTAGCTGATTGAAGCTTCCTCTCCAAGACTTCCTTTTGAGATTCAGCACTGATTAATTTATCTTTAATATTTGTAAGTTCTTTCTCGTTATAATATATCTCTCCATTCTGAAGATCATGACCATATGTAGTAGTTACTTGAGGCAAAGATGACAAGTTTTCTCTGGTAAGATGCAACTTATCTTTCTCTGCCAAATGACTTGTCAGCTCATTCTCTATTTCACCTTCACTCCGTGTCTCATCCCAATCAAATTGTTTCTTGATAGCATCCCTCATACTAGAAACATCCTGAAGTGAAAAGCAGTGGTTCATAATCCAATCCAGTGCCGTTGTTATTTCTTTCACAAAATTTCCATAATCAGTCTTGCCACTCAGTAAATCATAACACACATGTAGAAATTGCTCTATAACTTTACTGAGTTCAGATGTTTTCCACTGGAAAACACGGGCCATGTAGCCTGTAGGCATTCCTAGATTCTTGTACGAAAGAATATCCTTGTCTCCTTTGTGCAAGGGATCTGAACTATCATAATCCACAGCTGACAGGCTAATTCTTTCAACAATTTCAATTATCTTTCCAATTGATTTACTCAGATCTTCCTGATATTGTGGTTCGATTCTCTTTATTGACAAGATGTCAGCATTATTTTCACCACCGGATGGATTAACCACCAAAGAATTATCTGAACATGAGACGCAATGAATACATTGGGGAGGATTCTGTGTGTCGATATGAACCGAGCCTCTGCTTGAATCAAAGTCACACAGATTGGACTTGTTCACATGCCTCAAAGCTACTCTAATATCATCAAGTATATCATCAGCACCTTTGTGAGTAACATGATTTTGTTCCAGGACCATTTTTACTACATCCTGAAGCCAACCAGGAACAATGCCCCCAAATATGTCAATGGAACAAGTGTTCTTATTCGACTTTGAGAGGTCTGAAATGTGATCAGACACTGGAATGATCTCCATACCTACTACTTCCGGGGTGGTCTGGCTTGTCCTGGACAGATTGTGATCAGGAACTGGAACGATCTCCTTACCTTCTTCGGGAGTGCTCTCCTTTGTCCCGGTCTCTGAGAGGCACTTGATCTCATTAACAGCTTTCAAAGAAGCAGATGGAATTTCAGTGGCTTTTTCAAGAGAGACCACTGCTAATTTTTCCATTTCAACAAAGTCATCCATAAGATTTATTTCTGAAGCTCCAACACTTTTGCATGACAATGGTTCCTTTTGCTTTCCACTTCTAAAGTGATCCAATTCTGAAATCAATGCAGAAGCCCAGGACTCCGCACAGCTAGCCTTGTCATCACTGCCAGCATCAGACAATGATGCCAAAGAGAACTCGTGTGATGCAAAGTTACTTTTATGCTGTTCCACAGTTACATGGCCCTTAGATAGTTCTTCAATCTGCGACTCAAGATGCAAAAGTTTGGAAGCTGTGCGAGAAAGCATTACTCTTGAGAATTGAAGCTCATTCATTTTCCTGTTTAGGGATTCTCTTAAAACCTTGTTTTCTTCTTCCACAGCACATAACTGCTCGGTCAAAGTACTGATTCTTCCATTCGGAGTCTCAGGAGAAGTGTCAACTGAAGATTCAACCACTGAACTGGTTGAACTCAATTTACTCCTCCTTATTTCAAATGAATCCCGTCCCAACATTTCAACTTCATTCTTCATTTTTGCCAGGGCAGCAGGACCTGGTAACCGCTTCCGAACCAGAAGGCGCAGCCTCTGACATTCTGATTCTAACTTGGCAATTTTTTTTATACTCTCTAAGTGATGCTTATGAGAAACATCAGCTGTTCGGCGATTAAATTCCCTTTCCTCATTTCGGATCTCAAGTTCCTTCTCAAGCACACGAACCTCATATGTCAGAGAGGTATTATCTTTCTCGGTGGACTCTAATCTACTCATGAGTGCACTATGATCTGCCTCAGCTTGAGTCAACTGTCTTTTCAGCTCTTGAATCAAATTTTCTCTTGCAAATATGGATTTATTCAGATGAGAATTATCAATCTCAGCTTTGGCAAGCCTTTTACTTTTCTCAGATAACTGCTCCTCCAAAACCATGCGCTCTTTTTCAAATCCTTTTGAAGCCTTCATCACAGCATCATGAATCCTTTGCTCTTGTTCTTCTCGAACAAATCGTAACTGCTGCATACACTCCTTGAGAGCTCCATCCAAATGAGCTACCCTCTCTTCATAAACTATTCGCTGCTGCAAAGCGTCATCCAGATCTTGCTTCATAGACAACACTTCAGCCTCTGCCTTCTTCAAACCTTCAAAAGCAAGAATTTATCAGAGATTCATAAAATTACACTAAAAACACTTTACACAAGCGGTTATTTATCTGCTTTTCATGTCCCGCATTTCAAGGTAATGAAAAAGAATACACACACAGAGATATTAAAGAAAGCTACCTGCCATTGCTTCTTGTGCAACCGTTGTTTGTTTCTTCACCAGCTCATTTTTTGCATTACTGTCAGAAAGTGCTGAATCAAGCTTGTTATTTAATCTTTTCAAGTCCTTCACTAATTCGTCTTTATCAGCTATAAGTGCCTGTACCTGAAACAGAAAAAGGTTAAATAAGACAAACTACCATTTATATCAATAAATAAAGCAAAAACTTTGCAGAAACATCCTTTGGTCTAAAAACGGTGCACATAGGGGTTGGAAAGGAGATCATTGGGCCAAAAATTCATGGTGTCTTAGGGGTGAGGGAATCCTGGTTGGTCAATATTTCTCTTCTACGAAAATTCATTTTGCAACTTATTACTTGGAGCATAAGCCTTGGATCAAAGTGATGATGATCATATATCTAGTTCATGTAGGATCTCTAACACATCCTCATATGAAGAGGACATTGAATGTCCTCAAAAATAGAGTTCTAATATCGAGTGACATGATATGCCAACAAATCTCACTAGATAAGTTCTCATATGTTCTGCTACCATCTTAAGAAAGTGGAATTTAAGGTTAATCCAATCCTACATACAAAATCTGCTTAATAAGATGAAGTTTACACCTACCTATATATTATTATTATTTTGTGATATCACTAGTTGATGTAGGACCTTCAAGGGACTAGGCTTCTATTCTTTCTATGAAGGAATGACTCTTATGTCTGGAGGAGTATTCAAAAGGCTGTTTGCTATTCGTGTCAAGCATTTATTTCTAAATGGGTTGTGGGACCTCGGCTTTGTTCTTTGATGACTGGACAGGGATGGGCCTATTAGCTCACCAAGTCCATTTTGTCCATATTGCTGATATTTGGAAGGAAGCAAATTGGGACTTCAATGGAGTTTATCCTTTGCATCCTAACTCTACTATCCAAATTGTTGCCAACATTACAATTACAACTAATCTTCAAAGTAAGGATGGACATGCTTCTGACAGATATTCATCAGCATCAGCCTAATTGTGCTTATGTCAGAAATACAAAATTATTCAAATCCAATTTGGTAGAGGTTATGGTATATTTGAAAATCTCGTTTCTTCTTCTGGCAGATCCTTTATTTGGCCCTTCCTACTAATGCTAAAGGTTTCAATGTAACTTAGCTATCTCTGCTGGCTGTCCCAGATGTTCTGCCCTTTTGAAGACATTCTTCAATCACTGCGTGACTGCTCTCATACAAATGATCTTTGGCTTAGATCAGGAATAGATTCGATAAACATCCTTACAAGTTACAACTAATAATGCCAATTCGTGGATTATCCAAATCCTCTCCTTTAGTGAGTTGCCTTTAGTCGCTGCATTTATGTGGTGGGCTTTGCCTTGGAGAAATAACTTTATTTTCTCTCAGGATAAATGACCCTTCAGTATTTCCTAAGGATGATCAAATTATCTGAAGCTGAATTATATTGTCAATTTTATAATCAAAGTTGAGATAGTCCTCAAAGTCTGATGAGTAGATACAACCAGAATTATATTGCCAATTTTATAATCATAATAATTCAGAAGAAAATGCACAGGACAAAAAATCTGGATTATCATTCTTATTAATAAGGATACAAGATTAATTCATGAAGTACTGACGTAATACTGGTAAATAAGAGTAAGACAAATGACAAAAAGACAAGGTTGCAACTTGCAAGAAGCCAGCTTAATCATGACATTGATCAGAATCGAATAATTAATGCTCGAAATAGTTAAATCACCTCCTCATTTTCTTTTGAAGTGAGATCCGTGTTGTCAGCTGCTATAATTGTCTTTTCTGAGGATTTTTTCCTCCAAAGCCAAGTTTTTTGATCCATAATACTAAAAGCTTTAACAGGGAGGAACCTACACGAAGTCAAGGCCAGTAGAAAGGTAGAGTGCTACTGTAAGTCTAACTTGAAGGACAAGTTCATCTTAAAACAGAACAAGGATCCAAGCAAACAAAAATTAAGCATAAAATTCCGTGCAAAATAATCAAGATTTTGTTTGATTACTATTATAGTATTATATGATCTCCATCCAGAAACACTGTATATCAAGAAATTCTCAAAAGAAATTAAACTAAACTTGTGATACTGTATGGTCACAACATGACTGTAGAGTATAAAACTTAATCACAAGGGAAATATTATTAGTAACCTCGTTATGTACACTCCTAGTGTTCAGCCAGAAACTTACAATCACAATATACAAATTCGTAAATTCCATGAAACATAAATCCATCACAGTATTTCTGTTTACACAAACATAACAAAACATAAGTCCTCAACCATATCAGCCCACAAATAATTAGCATGTAGCTGGAAATCACGACAAAAATATTGTTTCCCCCTTTTCCACTAAGAGAACAAACCAGACAAGCTATAAGAACTCATGTTATTGTAAACGAAAAGTTTAGAAAATAAGAAGAAAAGCAGAGGTTTTGTGCTATATGTGGTATGTGTTTATATTGTCATGTCTAAAAAAGGGTGTGTTGGGAGGTTTCTCACCTCTACGAACAAAGTCTGAGGTGGTGCATGGAATGGATGATCGAAAAAGTTAACAGGGCATTAGCCGAACTGCTACAATATGGTGTGTTCGAGTTGAGTGAGAAGCGTGGAAATAAGAATAGTTGAGGAGTGTTTGAAGGTTGAAGTTTGAGACATCAAGAGTTGGAAGGAAAACGCAAATGATGTGTGATCTCTGAGCGGTGGAGAGTGGAGGAGTGAGAGTGTGAAGCGACCATAACACCCATAACCAGCTCAGCTTTCTTTGTAGAGTGAGAGAGAGTGTTTGGTGAAGAAGAAATGACAAGATAGGGAAGTGAAGAGAAAATGACAGAAAAATAAGAGAGAAGAAAAGAGAGAGAAAAGTGTCGGCTTGGTGCTTTTATTGGATCTGCCAACACGGGAGTCGAGGACTGAGATACCTTTATATGTGGGCAAAATTACGAACAAAAGACCAGAAGTTTCAGATACACGTGTTCTTGCAACATCATATCCCAACCCACTATTCAACTACGAGTTATACAGTTAATTTGGTTAAATAACATCTTTTCTTTATAAATATTTTGTGAAAATATATTTTTACAAATTAAAATTAACTCATTGACGACTTCAAAATTACTTTTTAAAATATATAGTTTATAAATTAAATAATTTTAAGTTATAATAAAATTTTATTTTTGTAATATTTATACAAAAGTTATCCACACAGATAAAGATATTTCAATATATTTTTATAAATTTTTAATTTT
>Ga0123340_1004173_pt1 | contig 13651 bp, 12 predicted proteins | sample SirMexnodulemix_FD_89961 | JGI IMG/M metagenome (GOLD analysis project Ga0123340, IMG submission 89961) | Root nodule microbial communities of legume samples collected from Mexico - Siratro Mexico nodule mix | ecosystem: Host-associated > Plants > Roots > Nodule | place: Mexico: Nepantla... | reverse complement strand
TATATATATATATATATATATATTTATGAAAAAAATTTATAATTAAAATCTCATACACCTCTCTCTTCTTCCTTTCTTTTTTTTTGTCTATCTTTCTTTCTTAATTATAACATTATTCGTATTTGAATAAATCACCTTGGATAGTACCGTCGTTAAGGATGTAGAGAAATTTGGATCAAAATGGGTTGCCAATATAGCTGTCTATGCATATTCCAAAACTCTAGTTTCCAATGCTATTGATATTTCCTGTTGAAAGACGAAGAACATGTCTATGTTAGAAGAAATATGGCTAAATTTTATAGGCGCAAATATATCCTAAACATCTGCTTTTTCATTATCTACGTTGATGCAATAAAAGAGTGTTCTCCTAGAAGACTCATGCCCCTCCTTTATGTTGATACTGTTGTTCTACGGTTATATCTGTTATACGATATATCCTTTTTGTTGTAGGTTACACTGCCAAGTGCTGTTTTTCAATGTTGAGAATCCAGCAAACATGTAAAGAATTCACATTGAGATAAAGTGAGCGGGATTGGAAGAGTCATACTAATCTATTCCTTCATTATTTGATATCTCCACAACTTTCTCTTCATTAATTTTTCTCTACTGCAAATAGGTTCATCTCTGACTTGCCACTTGATATTATAGATTAATGTAAAATCACAAACGAGCATTATTGGAGTTGGTGCTCGAATAACTAAATGTGGACCCCAAATCTTAAATTTAGGAAACCAGAATTAGAGCAAGAGCAACTCACATATACACTCTTGCACACATATATTGAAATTAACTGAAGTTAAAATAATGAGAGTGGAATGGAACCCTATGGATCCTCAATATCTATCAAATCTGTCATTAGATCAAAACAAAAAACATTTACCAAAACTTTTAACTTGCCTGTGGCTTTGCAGTGCTTGAGAATAAGCAGCTTGATGTGATTGCCTGTCCATGATCCAAAAGCCATCCCACTTCACTAAGTGTTTCACCTTCCTTGTTTTGTTTAAGTGAACACCACAGCTGCTTAGGAAGCAATACATTGCGGTCTCCATCTCTAACAGAGTCCTGTACTTTCTCATCAGAAAGCTCTTGAAAGATCCCCTGTAATTAAAAAGAAAGATCATGCCAATGAATCCAATAAACAAGGAAAATCCAGATTGCAAAAGGGTAATAAAAGAGATCCTTGCACTCACAGTATTTCGAGTGCCAAAAGTGGCGACAGCTGCAGATCCCTTCCAGATACCAGCAACATCAGAAGCAATCATGGGTGCAGTAGAAGCAAAGGCAGAATCACGGATAGCACAACCTCCTAGTTGATCACCATTTCTGAAAGGCCCATACCACTGCTCACGAAATACTCTAATACCCTGTAGCACCATCTCTGTGTTATTTAATACATGGATAAACTGAATAATCCTAACCCGAGATTCACAATCTTGAGGATTGATCATGCAGCACTCCAACTCTAGTAAGTCTTCCTTCTTTTGCCAGACAGCAACATAAGAACCACTGGATTGGTAAGCAAAGGCATTAAGTCCACTAATTCCTTCTCCCACTTTCCTCTCATCCACGCTGTACTGTGTGGCAGCATCAGCCTCGCATCCCACAGTTGGAAGTAACTGAATGGATTTGTATTGAAGGACACGTTCCTTTGGTTCAGCAAGAGTGGGGCACTGAGTCTGCCAATCGAATACTTTAACCTCCCACTCCCGGTATGTTTCAGGCACCACGGACTCGGGTAGTTCAATTGCCTTTCCTTCAGTGCTGAAGTCTGCTGCAAATCCATCCCACTCACCAGAGACTCTCCTGGCAAATTCAGACCAGGCTTCAATACTTGTGTCCCACACCGTGGAAATAATTCTACTTCCCTCCTACATGGAATAACCAAATTGGTATCCAACTACTAAAGATTGCATGAATTTTAAACAAGACAAAGGAAGCATAAATTTACATAATCATGGACTATATACATTATCCAAACTGGGAGAGAGAGAGAGTGGTTAAATCAATAAAGCAACAACACCTACAAGTTACAGAGTCACAATTCACAATTATTTTTGATAAAACACAAAGAGTGAGGACCCATGTTGATCCTTCAGAATATAGGCTACATCAGACAAGTCCACTTCTTATATCATATGCGTGTCATATGCGTGTCTTCAATTAAAAAGTTATATACCACAGGTTCCACTCTTCAAAGATCAACCTGAGCAACAATCTGATATTAACAGACCAAATGGTGAACCAATTGGAAGACCATTGTACTGATACATGTATCTTTATTCTAAAGAATTCCAAAATGTAAAAACTAATCCCCTGCAAGATATGACAACACGGAACGGAAAGACAAGAAACAGATTGAAAAGGTGCCCCTAGTCTTACTTGGTAAGAATCTGTTTTCCCAAGCACGTGAATTGGACTATCAGTTTCAACAGTTGCTTCTTCAGTATCTTGATTGAATGCACACATTAAAGTTCTCCTGTTTTTAGATTCAAACATACTCAGCTTCAGCAATAAGAGGATCATACAACACAACAATAAGGGGCAACATTTGGACACAAAAATAGTAAGATTAAAAAATAACTTCTTAAAATGAACTGTTTTTTGGCACAAAAAATATCTCCACCCAATCGCTCGAGACTAATTCCTTTCAAAAGGTAGAGATTCCCGAAGTGCTTTTTATCAATCCATGCACATGGTCAAGAAAGGAGCCCTGACAAAATGCTTAAGAAACTAAGTTATCTACTTGCTAATACTTACAATAAACTTTAGATACATTGACATTTCGCACTTTCACTCCAATCAAGCACACCCCAGAAGTTGAAACAATCCCCAAATTGGTACCAAGTTGAAAAGTCACAATAAAAACAGGGCCCAGATAGCAAATTCAATACCTCCTCCTCCGATTGAAGGAAAACGGTGGGAGTCCCAGCATCCCGGAAATCCTAAATTTCCGATTATATGGCAGTGATCCCTAAATTATAGACATATAAGAATATTAAGCATAAAGCGCAAAAGCAAGGAGGTAGAAAGAGCAGAAGCATGAAGCAGGGGTAGGGAGAGAAATACATGCAGATAGGGTGAAGATGATGAGGGGTGTAGTTGAAGAAGGCATGAAAATGGTGGTGAAGTGGTGTTTGTCACAGAGAAAGCAGCCATTGGTGGAGACAAGCAGAGATGTTACCTCAGATTTTCATTTTCAATACTTTCAAGTTTCAACTATGGATCACAAAGCTTTGCATGTGGATGTGGCTTCTACTTCCTTCTTACCCACTCCTTTGCAAATTCAGAATTATAATGCGATTTACAAAAATATCCACCAATAACCATCAGTATTTGAAAATGAATAATAAATATTTTCTTTTTTTCATTTTGAGAACATATTTTTTTAAAACAAATAAATTATATTTAACTAGTTTTTCAGCCTATTTTATCATGGTGAATAAAATTTTTAATTAGAATTGCAATGTCTGCTTAAGTTGTATTTTTATTCTGAGCATGATGATTTTACAAGGAATGCTTTGTGTATATTTGGTTACTTTTTAAGTGATAAGTAATTTGGGTATTTTCGCAATATACTAGATTGAGTGTATATTGAATCGTGATTCTATTTTGATATAATGCATGGAAAACAAGTTATAATATGCATTGGGTAGCAGATACTTAATTAAAAGTTCTATTCATGCACGGTATTTGGTATGATATAAGGAAAGGTTGAAATTTTGTAATTATTCCAATAGTTTAAAAAAAAGCATGGAAGTGTTTACCTGAAATCTACGTGTAAAAAGTAATTTCATTTGTATTCATAGAAATGGACCTAGTGACTATATTTAAGTAATAAGAATGAGAAGATAGATTTAATATTAGTGTTAATAAAAAAAAGTAATTCATCAATATATTAAAAAAAAGAAAAATAAATCATTTTAATGGGTATAGATTAAATTGTACTTCCATTTTATTTTTTTCATCATAATTATTATTATTAAGATCAAATTACATTAGAATAAATTATATCGACCCCAACATCTTTTAATTACACTGTAATTTTTAAAATTTATTGTAAGATTGAAAGTTTTTGAATAAATTAAAAATAATGCTATTTTTTGAAATATATTAATATATGAATAATTTCAATATTTTGTTATTTTTTTTTAGTTTTAGCAAAATTCAACATGAAAAATCATTATAATTTAACAACTGGATAGAATTTATTTACACTTTTCCCCATTTAACGTCTTTAAAAATATTTCGATGGATCATGTTTTTCCAAAAAGTTGCTGACATGAACCTAATCAAACTCAATAGAAAACTTGCACCCATCTAAATATCTCCAACTACACAATAAAAAGCACTGCACCAAATAAATGGTTTTGGAGAATACCAAGATTTGAGAGAGAAATTACGAATAGCTATAACTCACCAGTGTCGGAATAAAGAAAAATAGAGAATATCCATGGAGACAAAGCAATTGTAAAAGGCTTGACGGCACTGAGAATTATTTGAGGATTATACAAACAAGTATATACATATAAAGTGAAATTTATTATTATAAATGCAACTTAATTTAAAATCATTTGAGAATTATAGTAAATGAACTTTTTCTGTGTAAAAAGTATTTTATCTCCAATGTCACATATGTAACTTTCCATCTCATTGACCTTAAACCCGTGGACACTCAAGCAAAGAAGGAACACAACGCAGATGCCAAGACACTTCAAAACATGTTTTCCCGTGCATTTCATCCTTTCCCTGGACAACCAAACCGACCCTCTAACCTCAAAAGCATTCATAATTCCTACCACTAATAAGTTATGAATCGCACACTTCTTAAAGCCTATCAAATGCTAATGGATGTCAGTATCTACTTAAAAAGACAAACTTTATTTAAACAACTAAACACATAATAGAAGTTTCACATGACAAGCTAGTAGTAGGTAAAAATACATCATAAGCTCTTAAGTCTGTTTCATCTCGTGTTTCGTTTTAGGTTCACATATAGGTATTTTCTTAAGGTAAAGCTAAAAACATATACCAACAATTACATCACAAACTATAAGCTATAAAGTTTAGAGTATTTCATGGCCCTAATGAGCTGCAACTGGCACTCCAAATTTTTCATTCAGGACCTTAATGTATTCCTTTCTAGCAGGATTCTCTTCCTGTGGTCGATTATATGCTGTCCAAACTGGCTCTCCCTTAAACAGTCTCATTAACTGCACGCAACCACAGATATGTACACAATAAAACTATGATTAGTCAACCGAGAAAATTCATAAATCTCGATATACAATCTTAAAACAGCATAATTTTTTTCTTCCTTTAACAAAAATTGTGCAATTTTAGGAAGAATTTACGGAAATGGACAGTTTTTATGGATAATTTTTAAAAAGTATCGATTTTAATAAATTATTTGTAAAATTACACCATTTTCGATTAAAAAAAAACTAACAAGAAAATATATGGTTTTGGTTAACATAAACCTTTGCATACCTTGACATAGTTACTCGGGTCTAGGGTGAACCGATGATAAATTCCAGCAGGTAAAATGATAAGATCACCAGCCTTGATCAAAATGCGAATCCAACGATCCTCCTTGTCTCGCACATCAAAGTAGCCACTTCCTTCCAAACAATAGCGAATCTCTTCATCTTGGTGAATGTGCTCAGTGTAGAAATTCTTCAACTTCTCTTCATAATTTTCTATCTTTTCTGGGCATAAATCAAGTATGTCCTACAGCAGATCCAAATAAAACATATATATTGAAGATGCAATTAAATGTAGCATCACCTAGAATATTCATAACAAATGGTTAGCAGCTAGCTGCAAACCTAAAAGATCGCGCCTTATTTGTCTGAAGTTATTGAAATGGACATAAATTAACCTCAGAATTGTCAGATATCTAAACAGACTAACATGATTGGTCTTCGCAAAATGCTACTAAGTATTGAAAATTGGGTTCAGTCTGAGAACAATATAGGGTCTTTGGAGTCACCTATGATCTTATTTGAGCTTAAAAAATTAACTGACCTTCTTATAAGTTCTTTTTAATCTATTTTAATAAATTTCTCAATCAAATTTATAATTAAACTCTTGTTCAATTAAAGCTTTTTCCAATAAATACTTAATTAAGTTGTTTACATCATACCTTTTTGGTGTACTACATAAAAGATAGGTGTTATGCTTAAACTTATTTTAAAGATATAATTCCTTATCAACATTTTTAAAATAAAAATAAAAAATATTTCTCAGAACTTAAGAATTCGTAAACAACATACAACATGCAAACCCCCAATGCCAAAAGAACAGGGGCGTGTTTAGTAAATTGAGGACTTTAACCATAATTTATATGGGTCTAGTCTAATATAAATTATTGTCTGTCATTTTATTTTGAGCTAATAATATAACTAACTCATTTAATCCAATAACCGACTTTAAATCAAATTCAAGTAATTTTAACAAACGTGCTCATAGGTCTTACCAATACTATTTTATAAGTAACGAGCATGTAGAAAAGAATATAATATTTTGGTTTAATTCAACACTTACAAATAGAAAAAAGAAATTAATCTTTTCAAAAAAATTTACGCTTCTAAAATTTCTATAACAAACTCATTATTTAATTATTTAAAGTAACACTATTTATATTAAAAAAATGAAGCCTTCTAAAGTTCAAGGCTGCAAAAAAGATAATCTTCTTTAGTTGTACATAGAGAAACTTTATGATACTCTCGGAATTCAAGGGTTTTGGTATTTTCAGGGCGAACTCTCTTTCGGTTCCATTGTTGGGTCAAAAAGCATGTAAACCAAAAGTCAGGGATTTAACTCAATACTGTTCCAATTCATATCATCCTGGAAATGCTAATACTAATCTTATCATGCGTTAGGTAGGAATCCATGCACCATTATTGGATTGCAGAAAACAAAATCAAACAAACTGAAATAAAATAAAATAAAATAAAATAAAATAGTACCATGTAGTTGTATCCCCTAGCTTCTCTAATGGTGGTCAACTCTTCATCGTTCTCATAGATAGTTGGATTCAGCTTCCAGTACAAGACCCCCAATTCTGCAAAACTCACAACCAACGTCACAATGAAGAAGCAAATTGAAAGAGAGATTGGTGGGATTGCGAGGGAGAGAGAGAGAGACGAGGTCACCTGCCAATTGGTCCAATGAAACTGATTCGTTGGGATTGCGACGGTGAGGAAGCCTTGGATCTTCATTGCTATCGTCCATCAACCATGCCTGGGAAGTCAAAATGTCCTATTAATAACGAAGCTTCTAGACCTTCATTCATCCATTCACAGAGAAGAAAAGAACTCACCTCAATCGCCATGAATGATAACTTTCGAGTTTCAATCACTCCTGTTCCTTACTCTAATTCTCATTCCTTCACTCTATATATTTCTTATCACACCACTAAAAATTAATCATAAACCACACAATATTATTGTGGCGCATATTATATACTTCTTTCTATTTTTTTACCATCTCTTCTTCCGTCATGTGACGTGTCCACGTACATGTGGCTGCTGTATTCACGAAGAAAAAAAAATCATCGTCGTCGTTTAAGATAATTTGTTTGTCTCAAATAAAAAGTGTGTAAAAAAATTTAAAAATCGTAATATAAACAATTATTAACAACCTTATTTAAATTAGAGCAATTAAATTTAAAAATAACTAACCCGTACAACATTATTTTCGTGATTGTGATTACTTGGAGATAAAGATCTTATTTTCATTTTCTTTCCCATCTATTTCTTTCCCATTAATCCACCTTTATTTTCCCTCATTTTCTCTTTTCTTTTTGTTTCACCCTTCATCTCTTTTCTTCTCTCCTATCTACCAAATGGAGCATAAACACATCCTACAACATTTCAAACAATTGATGATATATTAGAGACGTTCTTAATGAAACAATCAAAATCAGCAATTAGTAAACATGTGAGAAGTGTAAGGGTAGTTTGGCATTTGCACAAAAGCTATTAACATTTAAACAGAGGCAGCACGATAAATTTACACGTCATATATATTCCTGGGAAAATGGCAGCTCCTCCTGGCTCTACATTACTACTAATAAAACCTTAAACTTGAGTAACAAGAAATTTCCGAAGGATGAAATTAGATGGCTGATATTACAAAATTGGTAAGCAGGGCACTCCACTATCCTAAACAACAGAAATTTCCACAAAGTTAAAGATACTAAAATTGACCAGTCTAAGAGCAGTCAATTTTTGCAGTAGGCTCCTAGACGCTATCATCTCTTTACTTTTACTTCGATCATCTCTCTTCAATCGTCTACGAGTCCCAACTCTGCACAGTCTATCTAGTTTGAGTTCTAGCATTCTTGAACATCTGCAATAGACAGGCAACATAAATTTATAACAGAAAATATTGAAGCAACCTAGCATTAATGCTTTAATCATATCTTGGTTCACCATTCATATTTTAATAGCCATCACAAATATTATAGTTTGTAAACTAGTCATAAAAGGTTAGCATCAGTTTATAAGATTTTCTCCACACAGATTTCTCCCTTGCTTGTTAGATGGTTTCCAAATCTCACGTCCCCAAATATCAATACAGCAAACAGGACAACCTGATTTATTTCAATTACTATAATTTTGATATAATTTCAAAGGCTTTAAGTCAAATTATCACATTCTCGATAGATAAATAAAACACACTGTCTTGCTACTAGAAGTTGAAGAAAATTTTCAACTAACTAACCTTTGTCATTGAGATCAATGGGAAGGGCAACTTTGAGCTGGTTGTCAGCTGAACCACTGGAAACTACAGGCAGTCTAGGCTGTGGTGGAGAGCTAGTGCTACTACGGCTTGAATTCCCATTTGAGGCATGGACCTTCACTGGAAGGTTCAAATACATCTCGAAGTTAGATGAAGTTATTCCAGTCAATTTCTTGCCTTTAAATCTTCCCCTAACATAGAAGGCAGATTAAGAGAATAATTCAGCAGGCTATCACGCAAAAAATACACTCGTAGTACAGGGACTTAAATTGATGTCAAGACAAATGGCAGTTCAGCACTGCAAATACCTGTCCTTACGCTTTTCACGATATCGCTGCAATGACACTTTTCTGCTTGCTTGACCATCTATATCTTGTGAAAAAACATACATATATTATGAATACTTCAGTTTTAAGAATTGGAAGTGTGGAAATTTACTACAATGTTTTTAACCCATACTGATATGGTACATCAAACACTCAAGATTTCATTGCTTTTAGATTCACAAAAGCAACAAGAAGTTCTGTTAACCAGGTATTTAATTGGAGCATGTACCCATTACCTAGATCCTTAATAGCTGCCAATTATGAGCACCAGTATCTCCACACAATCTCGTACAAGCATTGGACCTTTTCACAGGGTAAAAACATAATTGATGAATAGTATCAGCACCAGTACCCATTCGTACGTGATAACTGCTAATATTCTTAAATTCAAATGATAGAGACTTGAGTAGTCTGTAAGTCCCACATTGAATTGCATGGGATGCTGGTTCTCCGTCCTTAATTTTAGAGTGGGTACTCCAAGTGCTCGGGTGCTTATCAACAAATATCAATTCTACCAGCAGCAGACAAGGTACTAAATATACAAGAGGTTCTAGCAATCATAAGTGGAGCTTAAATCCAACACTAAGGTAGAAAAGTTGCGACACGAGTCCAACAGAAGCAATAACAACAAAAGTCTTCAGTTTTCCCCATGGGGCACATGGATCAAACAAAGCCATTGAGATATATCCAAGAATAAAACTTATACTAAGTAGATGAGTTTTGATTTTCTTGATTCAGAAAAATCATGACCCAGTATAAAGGACCTCAAAGAACTTGCCAAATCAAATTAAAAATAAATGGGAATGCAATATCAAAATAAGTTCAACAAAGGGTGCAGCTGTAGCAGCAACAACAACAAAATCTTGTTCCAATAGGTGTGGTCAGCTATGTGGATCACATTACATTTGACACGGCTAAAGATCAAAGCTTCAGGAGTATTATTTAGACAGAGAACTCCGACTGTGTTTTTCATAGCCAATCCCACGACCGTGTTAAGGAGGGTTGTGCTAGGCCCTTGACGGCCAAAGTAAAACTTGCAGTTATACCAAACAACAAAGGATGCAGCATTGGTCCAAATTCAGCCCGGTAGTTTATAAAAAAAATTAACTTGAAATTTTATGTAAAGTTGTCACAAAAGAACAAGAAAAAGTTCGAGCAGAAAAAAATTCCAACTAGTTAAGTATACCTACCAGCATCACGACTTATGCTCCCTTTCTCTCTGTATTGCAGAGGATATTCCACCATCTTATCTGTAAATTCCAATTCAGAACACCAATTATAAAGTTGCCAAAACCAAAACATGCGTAATATGAGGATCTTAACATCCAGTTCAATATTATACAAGTTGCCGTTATTTAAGCAAGTCAAAGACAGATGTGCTTGGCCATCTTCAGCATGTATATAGGTATGTTTCTAAAATTCGGCATTCAAAGTGAATTCGGTCGTAATAAGACTGCACATCCAATTATTCTCAGCTTGCACAGAAAAGGAACAGCCAGTAGCACAAAAAACTCAACAAACATGGCAAATGAAATAGTACAAAGCTTGACCCCTATTTCATGATTTTTTACTTTTTCCCATATTCAGACAAAGCAAGGTAACTTGGCTCTGCATCCTCCTTCAAGAAATAAATTGAATCTGGTATTTAAGCAGATAAAAAGGCTACAGCAATTTTCCGCATCAAACCATCAGCTGAAATCATTCAATGAAAAGTTCCAGATTTTTTATGCAACGGGCACTGAAAATTAACTCCCTTGAACATCTGAGTAGTGATACTTCAAAACAAAATTATGTAATCTTTCTACCTACTTGCTACCTGCTTGAGAAACCTGAAGGATTGTTGTATCAACAGGGATGAGGACATCCTTATCCATGGGTAAGTGGCAAGGAGAAGACCAAACTGATGCATTTCCATGTAAGGGATCATCCTGAGTAAACTGAACAGGACTTGCAGCAAGCTGCATGATTGCTCGTGCCTGCAAAAGCCAAATACAGTTGCATTGGAAGGTGAAATCTTATTGGATTTATGGCCAGGTATGCAAGAGGATGAATCATTACCAACCTTATCAGGTGAGACTCCATCATAGACGTTCACTTTACCACAATAGAAAATTGTCATTTGGCCAAATGACCCACTAGTTGCACACCCTCTGTGGTCACATTTACAAGTAATGTTCAGAACATGAATGAACAATAGACAAAAGAAACACTGTCTTATCAAAATGTATTGAATTCAAGCAATACGATAGTACGCAATTTTAGGCTACCAAATATGGCTCTAAACGTTGGGTAAACTTTATGTCCAGGACTCTTGTTTTAGTAAAGAATGCCACAAGAGTAGTTTTAATTTATCCATCAATCAGTCAAGATACTGTAGTAAATCTAGAACACCTAATGTTAGGACAGACGAGAGGCGGAAGTTAGTTAGAGACAGTTAGAATATGAGATAGTTAGTTAGAGGGGATTAGTGAGATAAACAAATAAAAGGAAGCAAAGGAAGAGGCTTCATTTTGTTTGGCTATCATTTCGAAACCTGAGAATAAGCTCTGTTTTGAAAAGGGAAACCCTTCATCAAAGGGAAACCGTTGGATGAGATTGAATTCTCTTCGTTGTATTCACTGTAATAAAAAAAAATACAATCTTTTTTATCTTTATTTCTCTATTTCTCATTCATATTATCTAACACCTACTTGTAACACAGGTCAGCTTCATTTTCAGTTTTCAGCTAGGTATGATTACGAATTGCTGCAACTGAGAAAATTTTCATAGATTCCCTATACACAAAACATACAATTGTTAATAACTTAGTTGCCACAATTTCAGTTTTCAGTCTCAATTGTTCGTGTTTCTTGAATATTGAAATTGATGATGTTAAACCTAAAATCAACTTTAAACCTGTAAAGTTTCCCTTCCTCCATTTGATAATTGCCATACATTTAATCCGGATTAATCTTGTTCCAACCTCAATCATGATATCTAGTGGAAAAACTAAATAGAAAATTTTAAATTAAAGTAGAACGACGAGATTGTATAAGGTCAGACAGAATGGAAAATAATCAAATATTAATTACAAATCCAATGAAACCGATACAGAATAAACAATATTAGAGTTGCGTGATTATCTAGATTTGGCAACAGCGGTTATATGCTTCCACTGCGCTGACTGGTTGTTTGGAATTGATAAATCCATAGTGCTTCCAAAATGTATCTCTTAAATCATTCATCTCTGCCCAAACCCTGATTAAAAATATACAAGAACCCATCTAATACATCCCAGGAAATTCCAAACATCCAAATGACCTAAAACCTTTTCTAGCCTCACTGACAGCAAGATCCAACCCATGATCCCGTCAGGCATAGAGAAAGTGTTTAGGCCCACAGAAAGCACTCACATTCTTTTAGACTACTGCACTAACAGCTTTTCCACCGGATACCAAAAACCCACCATTCGCACCATTTCCAGCTCAGAAAAAAATAAAGTAAAAAAACAATGAGCCAATTCTAGAAGCTAATAGCAAAAGTAAATCCACTTCAAAACTAACCTTCACCGAACCCCAAATCCTCTTATCACTCCCTCTGGTACGCAACCCTCACTCTCTCCTGAACCTCAAAACACTATTTTCTCCCACAAATAATCAAAGATGCAACTGGCTTGGACGAGATTCCGTACCTCCAAAACCTTAAAACAATCATGAAAAGAGAGAGGAAAAAAAGAAAACAGACCTGGGGCTAGCAACGTTGGCGTTGGTGTTGGTGTCATTAGTCTCCGTAGGTTTTTCCCCAGAAGAGGCAGATTTCTGAATGTCGTCGACGGCGTGAAAAGCGGGTTCTTCAGGAGGAGGGGCCTTAGGCGGAGGCGGAGTCAAATTGGCCTACAATCAGTGACGGCGTAACTGTTTGTGAGGGAAGAAGCAGAGGCAGAAGAAGAAGAAGGAAAGAAACTCACTTGAGGCTGAGGGGGATGAGGATGGTGGTGCATGGGGGGAGGAGGAGGAGGAGAATCATCGTCGGAAGGTTCGAGAAGCGCTTTGAGGGAAATGACCTGTTGGATCGCCTGCGATTTGTTCCATGAAGGCCTGCGCATCCCTGTACGAACACGTGTCTCCTCCGTTTTATTAATTATTTATTTATTTATTAATAAAGTAAATAAGTAGGATTATTGAGGTTAAATTAAAAAATAACCCGCATCCCGATTAATGTCATCATTTAATAAAGAGAAAATATGGCAGCATAATAATGTGTTAGGGAAATGAAGGTTCTCAGGTACCGGAAATCATGGAGGAAAAAAGAGGAGAGAGAAAGAGAGTGAGACCTTTTTCTTTGAGGAATCTGCGACAGTCTTCGCGAGTGAGCTGAGAAATGTCATCCTCGGTGAGCTGGTTGAGGGGCTTGTCGAGGATGGATCGGAAGGTGGCGGTTCCGCCGGCGTTCATGGCCTCGGATTCCGGCAGCCGGTGGTGGGTGGGACCATGAATTTAAGAGAAGGAGAGGGAGAGAGACAGAGAGAGTGAGAGAGAGAGAGAGAGAGTGTTGTTGGCAGGCAGCGTTGGGTTGGGGGGAAATGGGGAAAGGGTAGGGGG
>Ga0123340_1004171_pt1 | contig 13653 bp, 9 predicted proteins | sample SirMexnodulemix_FD_89961 | JGI IMG/M metagenome (GOLD analysis project Ga0123340, IMG submission 89961) | Root nodule microbial communities of legume samples collected from Mexico - Siratro Mexico nodule mix | ecosystem: Host-associated > Plants > Roots > Nodule | place: Mexico: Nepantla... | reverse complement strand
GTATATTGATTCCTGAATGATTATTTGAAAATATATGAATATATGAGAAAATATTATTTAAATTAATTAAGGATAATTTTCTATTTAATTAGATAATTAATTTAAAAGAAAATTTAATTTAATATGAAGCCTCATATAACAATATTCACTACTAATAGATGGCTGAGATGAAGTTTGTTTCTTTGCAATTAAATCCAAGCCGTCCATATAAATCAGTCAAAGTAAGAAAACCGTTCATATTTTATCCACTCTCGCTTACGCTCACTTCGTTTCACTCGCTCCCAACAATGCTGTTGGTCCACGCGCCACCATCACCTTTTCTCAGAACATTGCTTCGTTACAACAATCATATTCAGCACTCTTCTCGCGCTTTCTTCTTCTCATTATCTCACTTCACAAAACCCTTTTCCATTGGCACCCGTTTCTTCTCGCACTCTTGCCGGAGTTCACTTCTACCCATGAACGGACATGGCCTCGCCGCTGGTGGCTCCTCACCGGAGCACTTCACCGGTGACTGGTACTCTGTGCCGGAACTCCGGCTGCGTGATCACCGGTTCAGTGTCCCTCTCGATCACTCTCGGGGATCCCATTCTTCTCCCAAGATCACTGTTTTCGCCCGTGAAGTCGTTGCAGGTAACGCTAGTCAAAGTCACCTATGCCATTTGATGATTTTCAGAGGTTTTGATTGACTGCATTCATTGTCTCCTCGTTGCCTTAGATTCGTTCATGAACAGAAGTTCAGTGATGATATAAAGTTTTGTTTTTTTAATTTTTTAATTTGTGGGGAAAAAGTGGAATTTTGATGGTGGCTAATGATTCACGGTGTGAAGTGATGGAAAACCCAGATGGGGTTTTCGTGATGATGTAATCGGGTTAATGTTGTTCAATTATGGAATTGAAAACATACATGAAGTATCAGCCTTTTGTCAATGGAGTATCTGGTATTGAGGCAGAATGGAGTAGTTGTTTTTTAGATTATATAATAGTTTTGAATCCTTTATTGGCTGTGTTTGGATTGATGGAAGAATATGGAATGAATTTAAGGTCCATTTTTTGGATCGAAAAATAACAGTAGAAAACGGAAGGTGATGTATTGTTAGTATCATTGTATTGCTTCATTTTTAAAAGCTGAGCATTCTGAAATTGTAAACAACAACTTGGCTAGTGGTACCATTAAGTGTTTTGTGTTTGTGTCTGCTTACAATTCCTCAAGATCAAGCGCTTTTCCTCAAGGGATGAGGTGACATATAATTGGAGCCAAAGAGATTATGTTCCTTTCAAGGAAGAGAGGTGAGACCTATTGTGGTTTCCAGCTACGTAATTGGAACGGTGAGCTTGGGAAGAGAACATGGTAGGCAGATGACATGAGTTTATTTGGATACTGAAGAAAGCTTTACATGAATTGCTGGTACTGGTGAAATATGTTACTTACTGGCATTGGGCAATTATTCAGTTTCTGCAGATACAACCGTTATGTTTCAACGAGGAAGATGGTTGTCATGTAGGATGCAAATCATACATTTCAAACGATTTCATGATTAGCTTTATGTATGTGGGGCTGGCAAATAGAGCAGCATTACATACCTCATGCAAGCATGAAAACTTCTCTTCTTTTATGTTCATAATGTTTTATGTTTTGATTAGTCATTCTTTAATAAAACCAGTTTTTGATCAGCTGCCCGGATTCTTTAATAAAATCAGTTTGTGATAAATTATTGTTTTGTATATTGCCTAATTGATAACTCGTGCCCACTCTTCTACATCACCCCCTTTTGCATATTTTTTATTCAAAATTCGGTATTTTTGTTGCAGCTGGGAAAGAAGAGCAGAAGTTACCATACTTGTTATATTTGCAAGGTGGACCTGGGTTTGAGTGCCGGCCACCAACCGAATCTAGTGGATGGGTTCAAAAAGTCTGTGAAGAATTCCGTCTCATCTTAATGGATCAGGCATGATTTACTAGGCATTTGTGTAATCATCTTTGTGATACTCAAAGAAATTTTATGTATAATCTGTTCTGTTGCTTATGTACATTTCTACAGCGGGGAACAGGCTTATCAACTCCCTTGACTGTGTCATCAATGTCGCAATTCAAGTCTGCTGAGGAGTTGGCTGACTTCTTAAAACATTTTCGAGCTGATAATATAGTAAATGATGCAGAACTTATTCGAGTACGCCTTGTTCCGGATGCTGGTCCTTGGTCAATTTTGGGACAGGTATTCAAGTTAATGTTTTTTACAAGTATTCGTATGAGCTGCTGATTTTGATGTCCAACCAGTCTGGTTTTACAGTCTCTAATTCCTTCCTTTTCTTTCTTTTCCCTATACTTTTTCCCTGTGTCACTGATAATTGATATTTTTGAGTTCTGCTGTAGGTATCATCTAATGTTTTATTGATTTAGGAGCTTTGGTTAGATTGAGTTGTACCTTTGAAGCCAATATAACCTTGAAATTCCATATTTGCTTATTCTTCTTCTGTTCTTTTTTAATTGCTCTAGAGCTATGGTGGATTTTGTGCAGTCACCTATTTGAGTTTTGCACCACAAGGACTGAAGCAAGCACTTATAACTGGAGGAATTCCTCCAATTGGAGGTGGATGTCCGGCTGATTCAGTGTACAAAGCAGCCTTTGAGCAGGCTATACATCAAAATGAGAAGTACTACAAGAGATTCCCTGGAGATATTAAAATTATCCAAGAACTTGTTAATTATTTAGCTGAAAAAGATGGAGGAGGGGTGATGACCTGTCTCACAATTTTCTTCTTGTTAAACAAAAAAAAAATGAGTTATTTTCTGTCAAATCCTTATTTCCTTCTCTCTTTGCGTAGGTGGCCCTTCCCTCTGGGGGCTTCCTAACCCCAAGAGGGCTGCAGACTCTTGGTCTGTCTGGCTTAGGATCCAGTGCTGGTTTTGAGAGCTTGCACTATTTGTAAGCATTATTACCTTGTGTGCTTTAAAACTATCTTCAATTCAATTTTTTGAATAATTTTGTACTGACCTTTCTAGGTTTGAGAGAGTTTGGGATCCTACTTTAGTTCCAGGGGCACCAAAGAAAATAAGTTATAACTTCCTAAATTCTGTAAGAAAAATGTCTGCTTTAGCGTGATTATGAATACAGAATTTGAAGTTTCCTTCTGAATATCTAGTGCCAAATTTCATTCTATGCAGTTTGAGAAGTGGTTATCTTTTGATACTAATCCACTCTATGCTATTATGCATGAATCCATCTATTGTCAGGTATTATTATTTTTTGTTCCTTGTTTATGCATTATCTATGCTTCTCGTTCAACTCTGGTCCCTCTATCTCTCTGTAGGGTTCTGCTAGTAAATGGTCTGCCAACAGTATAAGGACTGAATTTGAAGACAAGTTTGATGCAATTAGAGCTGCCAAAGAAGGACTCCCTGTACTTTTTACAGGAGAGGTAGAGTGTAAAGAACATCGTTTTTATCTTTAATTACTTAACTAATATTGTACTGATGCTATTGAGAGAGTAACGAAGCTGATACTTGGTGTGTGACTCTAAAATCATACATAAAAAAAAAAAAAACACTGATACAAGGTTAAAAAGTACATAGAGACATGCAAATATATGTTTGATGTGAATAATTCAAGCCTTTTATTCATCTGTAATTGTCAGCTGCCACCAATATATTTGCATTCTTAACATTCGTTGAATGAAAAGATTTGGTTAGAATTGGCATGCTATTTGGATGTGGAACATCATGCATGACATTGCATTTCCCTCATAGGTAATGAACAACTAAATTGAATGCTATTATGCTAATCTACATTATGTTTTCTTTCCTAATACAAGGAGAAGATGCTTACCATGCTCCTTTGCTTTTATAGATGATTTTTCCATGGATGTTTGATGAGATTTATGCATTGAAACCATTCAAAGACGCAGCTCATATATTGGCAGAGATGAAGGACTGGCCCCCACTATATGACGTTCAGGCTCTGAATAACAATAAGGTAGTTTACTCAGTTATCTTTTATACTAAAAATTTCTATTAAGATATGAATTATGAATGGTACATCCGTAATAGTTGAATATGTTTATCAAGATGAAGTTGAGTGTCTCAAGTTTTTGTTGGTGTTAACTTTTATCCAATGCTGGCAGGTACCTGTTGCTGCAGCTGTTTACTATGAAGACTTGTACGTGAATTTTAAGCTGGCAATGGAAACAGCTTCTCAAATAGCAGGGATTAGGCTATGGATAACTAATGAGTTCATGCATTCTGGATTACGTGATGATGGGAACACGGTTATTGATCATTTGTTGGGGATGCTAAATGGAAGGAAACCTCTATTTTGATCACCATGTTTCAAAACCTGTTGAGAAATAAGAAATCGAGCCAGGGATATGAAAGTTATAATTATTATTATCTTCTCCATAAATTTGAAAAACTACATCTACAACATGGAATCAATGATTCTATACATCTTTTCTCTATGCTTTGGCTCCTTAGCCTCTGAATTTTGAACTTTTATTATCTTTTAAGTTGGTGAATCTTCCTCAAACACACTCTCTCTATACATAATTGCGAGTTTTTGATTTCTGATATTCATATACAAAGTTTAAAACTAAACATGTTTGGTAAAAGTGAAATGGAAATAAAATTTTATTTAATTTTGAAATGCTTTCCATTCATTTAGTTATAAATTTTATTTTTATTTTATAAAAATATACTTATGTTATATTTGATAATGACTTTTTCCATCACCTCACCATCATCTACGACCAACCACAATCAATGCCACAATTATGGTTTATTGTTAGTAATATTATACCATTAATTTGAATATGTTTGTTGTCCCTATTATTACCTATAATTCTACAACCACCACCACCAGTAATACTATGACTATAGTTAAGAAGACTCTCATTATCATGCAAGCATACTTTTAAACTAACTAACGAAATAAAGAATTTTAAAGCAATTTATTTGAAACTAAATAAAAAGTTAGAAGAAATGCAAAATTTTAAAAATACCGTAAAGTAAAAGCTAGCTTTTAAAAGATAAAAAATAATTATTAAAAACTAATTGTGCTTTTTAAGAATTTTGAATCTTACAACTTAAAACCATAACGAACATTGTTTAAATTTTCATTTTCAGAATTTTATCATTTATGGTTATAAATAGTACTTAAATTAAAATATAATCAACAACCTAATACATAATGATTATTTGTAGAATAACTTATACTTGATTCATAGTATATTGATTCAGAGTATAACAGTATTTTAAGGTCATATATAAAAATAACAAAAGATAATTTTTGAAGGATATATAAAATGTTTTTTACAAAATTATTATTGACTTTTATTTGTAGTGTGAGAATTTTCTCATCTCTCTTCTTCTATCCGTAGAATAAACACGAGCGAGCTAACCAAAGGATTAAAACAGAAGACACAAAATATTGTTTCAGTTCCGGTGGGGATTGGCATTGAAGTATTGAACAACGGTTGAAGAAAGAAAGGCATTTGACAAACTCTGAGCGATGAAAAACGACAAGTAGTCTCAAGATGAGTGACAACATCTTCTGCGGATAGAACCGAAATTCCTTTCTTCTTTGTTCTTTTCTTTGGGTTTTCCAAATTCAGCATAAGATTGCGTGCCATAGTTATCACCAACATCATCATGATGGCATTGGGCAGCGGAATATATGTTGCTCACACTGTGGCTTTCAGATCAGACCTTCGACCGATGGCACCTGACCACATTGGTTCTTCCACTTCTTCTCGTCAAAGGGACCTTGTTTTCATCGTCAACCCTCTAGGTCTGTTGAAAAAACACAAAAAAATGTTACCTTTTTCTTGTTTTGTGGCTAAATTAAATGGTGGGTGCGGTGTTAGAATTCGGTGACCCATTATGAAAATTTTCTGTTAGCTAGAAAAACATAATTACCCTTCATTTTTTGGGGATGAAGTTTGATTTTTAGGAAAATTTGCACCATAATTGCACTCGTTGACAGGTAGTGTACTGATCTCGAATTTAAGTTTTGGATATAATGTATCTGTTTTCGGCTCTGGTTCAAACATGATTGCTTTCTGTAAAGCATAACTATAATTGTAAAACTAAATTAACTGATTGTTTAAAAAAGAAAAGAACTTTAGAGATGCAGGATTTGTATAACCTTTACACAAGTTAATTGGTGATGTGATGTGAGTGCCTATGTGAATTACTGTTTAAATTTTAAAACTGGAAACTTGGTTGCAGGTGCTAATGGGAGGACGGGTCAAGAATGGAGGAAGCTAGTTCCGTATCTACGGTCTCGCCTCGGTAAAGATTGCAATGTGAGTGAGTCTTGTTGCTGATGTGCTGTGAGTGTTTGCCTGTTTGTTTTCGGGGTGAACTGTGCAAATTTATTTGCTTTGTTTGTTGTGTTTATTTGCAAATTCATTATGTTTATTTCTTTTTGGGTAGATATGTGAATCCATAACATCAGGTCCTTGTCATGCTATTGACATAACGAGAGAGGTTAGTTTAAAGTGTTTGTGATAAGTTGGTTTTGTCCAACTGCTTCAAACATGTTGTTGAATTGTTTTCTTCTGCTATTTAGGCTATAAGGGAGGGGGCTGATGCTGTCATTGCTGTTGGAGGTGATGGAACTCTTCACGAGGTGAACACTGCTTGGTTTTTTAAAAAATATATATTGTTGGAAGTGATGATATTGTTTGATGGATTATGGCTACATAAAGTTCCTCAGGGAAATTCTTGAGAAGCCTCTACCTTATCAGAAAAGGTTCAACAACACTTAACCCTTTTGTGCTTGTCATAAGGCTAAACGCTAGCAGTATACTTTTTCAGCACATTTCTTTATTGGTTCAAATTCGTGCTAGGTTCAGTGAACAGGAAGTAGGATCCATTAATAAGGAGCGATATTTTACAAGGGCACACATGAATTTTAATTAATACTAAAGGAGTGTTGTAAAGAGTGTATTGGAGAATGTGTTGCTAGCATTTTCCTTGTTATAAAATACATGTATTTGATACAAGTAAAGTTGTTGATGAATCTCAGCATTCTTTCTTAATTGTTCTCCTAATGTACCTCACTTTATTAAAGCAGGTTGTCAATGGATTTTTCTGGGCTGGAAAACCTGTTGTTAGTCAAGTGAAGGAGTCTACGCGTTCAACTGCTCTTGGTGTGAGTACTTGCCACCGAATTGCAATATTCTCAGTTTTTATTCAATGCCTGACGTCTTAGATTCTGTCATCTGTAATACATCCCGGATGCTGATTGAAAAATATACACTGTTATGGCTTTATACAGCTCATCCCCTTGGGAACTGGTTCGGATTTTGCAAGAACATTTGGGTGGTTAGTTTTTGTTTTTATCTTCATTGTTTTTGTGTATCTTATTTAAATGAAGCTTGTTACATCTATATAATTGAAGTGAATGGAAACATCTGTTTGAGTATATTCCAGGAAAAATGATCCCCATGAGGCTATTGAACGTGTTGCTCGAGGTTTTTTCTTTTTCTTAATTTGTAATGCCTTTGTTATTCTATTTTAGCTGTGTGATAGTTGAAGTATGTTGATGCTGGCCTCAAATCTTATGTTTCCAGATGTGCTTTTAGTTTTCTCTTATTACATTCTAATTTAGGTTTCTTTAGGGTTGAGATCAAGTATAGATGTTGGCGTTATCACCGGGGAGGATTGCGATCATCACTACTTCATAAATGTTGCTGACGTTCACTTGTAAGGCTACATTAGAAATTTCAGAAGAAGTGTAATGTATATGGGATCATATCTAAATCATGTCTGACCGAATTTTATAGGAGTGCAAAGGCAGGCTTTTATGCTTCTAGGTACAAGAGATTTGGCAACCTGTGCTATGTCATTGGTGCATTGCAAGCCTTCATTGGGCATCAGAACCAGGATCTGAGAATCAGGGTCAGTGTTAGCTTGAGGTCCTGTATAATTTTAGATTTTTCAAGGTCTATATTTGTGCACCAGAAGTGTCACCAAGTTCTAAAACATGAAAAATGCAGTTCAACGATGGTCCGTGGGAGACATTTCCTGATGTGACAGCCCTTTGCGTTGGAAATGCAAAATACTTTGGTGGTGGCATGAAAATTACACCAAATGCTGATCCTTCCAGTAGAAATTTAGAGGTGAAATACCATTCTGTTAAATTCCATAGATGAAAACTATCATCTATTTTTGAATAATCTACTATCTAAACCTCATCCTAAAAATCCTGGTCATCTTTTTTTTAAAGTGCATTTTTTCCATTAATTCTGCAGGTTGTGATTCTTCAGAACTTCAAGTGGTATGATTTTGTCTTGAAATTACATAGGCTATACAGTGGGACACATCTCTCGGTTAAAAATGTATCTGATAGAAGGTATAATCTTTTCCAAAGAAGTCAATCTACCATTCTTAATGTTACCTTTTGTTGCTTCTTTCTAATTATTGATGTTAAATATCAATTAATAAACTTTGGATGACTAATGAAATTTGATTACATGGTCTAGTCAAATCTGAATATAACAAATAGATATTGAATATTGTTAATGTGAGGTCAATTATATAGGTGATTCTCAAAACCTACTCATTATCCTTTATAACCTCCTTTTATTGTAATTATACAACACCAACAATAAAAGCCTGACCATTAGTGAGGTCAGGCTATATGGATCTCACAACTGTCATTAGGAAATATGTTCCGAATTATCCATGTTTGTTATATCGACAAGTTTTAAGTTGGTTGTGCAATTCAGACAAAATTGTCTTGGATATAGTATTGTGGATAACTGTTTTAGTTGGATAAAACTTTATGTGTGGATGTGCCTTAAGTGCACTGAATTGTAACTAACTAAAAATGTGGAGGTAAGTACCTAGCAACAGGATTTTGTAGTGACCTTTGACAATTAACCTAATGTGCTACCTTTTTATGCTCATGGAAGCTTAGGATTGGACCATTGTGGTGGTACTCATCCAGAGTGTTTTTTATATTGCAGTGTACTTTCTATTGAGGTGGAGGACATCTCAGGCAAGGGTGGTATTTATATTCAATCTGATGGGGAGCATTTGGGGTTCCTTCCAAAAAAGATTAGTGTTCAGCCTGCTGCCATTGAGATGATACTGTGATTTCACTGCAGAACGAATCTATGAAATAGAGATGATGAAGTTCATTCCTTGTAATTTGCCAGATTTAGTAATGGGAGGAAGAGTTTGGTTTTAACGGTGTAGGCATCAGAGTAGGCTTCTGACGTATTTTGTTGTGGTATGAGGGAGACTAATTGTACTTTTGAATCAGCAATGTATTGTTATAGAATTTTTTTTCAAGCTGTAAAATGTATCTACAGTTATAGAATGAAAAATAAAGGTACAAATAAATTAGAAATTCAATAAAGTGCATCTTTGGAATCCCTCACAGACAGTTCTCCACAAATCCATGTCAAAATTTAGCAAGACACAGAAGCAAGACCAAGTAGCTTCTGGAGTTCCGTGCGTCAACTATGACTAGCTCACGAAACATGTTGAAAGTTCATCATGTAATTAATACTTTTTATATTTTCTCTTAAATGACTGTCAATTACCAACTCTTGTAAAGTTCATCACTTGATTGACTTTAGATCTGATTGCAGGAAAGTGCTTATTTTGTTTATGTAGAAAACATTTAGGGAGTTCAATGTCAATACTATTAAACAGTGTACAAATTCAAAACTTCAACAAAATTACTGAAGAAACAAGATTCTGAAGTGGAAAAATCCCAACCAGCAATTTCTCTGAAGATCTGAACCCCACACCAACAGATTTCTCAAGCCGGCTAGCATGTTATAGCTCTGAATCTGAACTTATGGACATTGCTTCCTCTGATTTCTGTTTCCCATCTAATGAGGAGCTCATTAGAGGGATCATGCACAAGATGGAGATGAGTCAGGCTGAGGGTCCGGAGCTGTTAATTATGCTACAGTTATGGAACTCATCATTTCCGCTGCTATGATATTGTTCTATGGATGCTCTAACACCCTTTCAAACTAGGTTTCTTGTCTCCTTAAGTAGGTCTAATTCATATATTATTTGGAAGATGAAAATTCCTTGCTTAGAGTTGAAAGTTTCGATCTCAGAAATATTACAGCTTCCCAAGTCCTTCAAATTGTGTTGTTATTTCGTCTCTCAAATCTTACTCTTCAGTTCCATCATCACTTGCAATTACCATTCTGTCTACTTAGGCCAGTCAGTGTTAGTTAATAGTTTCGCATCTGATGAGTGATTTATAAAACATATGATCACCTTGACTCTGTCGCTGTCACAATGATCCCATGAATTCCGTGATTCTTCCAAATCAGACAGAGAGGTTTCTTTAGACCATATAAAGTCTTTTTCCACTGCACACCTTATCTCCACCTTTAATGGAACCATATGCACCCATTTTCAATTACAAACTTTATCTCCATATATACCTCTTCCAAGCCTCTATTCAAAAGAACAGTTTTTTAATAACAAATTGATGTAAATCCCATAAAAAAATGTACTGCCAATGAAATAATCACCACCATCTTTAGTTTTGTATTGGAGCAAATGTATTCGCTTAAACAATTTAGTATATTGGTTAGCCTTTCACCACCAGTTTTGCTTTATATTGATCTAGGCAACCATCAGACTAGCATTTTACAGTGGATATCCAGTTGCATATGACTATCATCATGTCTTTTGACCTTCAACATCTGTAGTCTCATTCTTCCTTAATGAACTCTTCTCATGGCAGACAAACCCAATTTTCACATTTGAAGCTTCTAACATTAATTTAAAGATTGATGGAGTCAAAAGATGAAAAAAAGAAACTAGTGCTACACAGAAAGACACTGAACTAATACAAATTAAGATATACGATACTTGATAAAAACCTTTCTCTTTTTCTCAGGAATATATTGACAGATCATTAAAGATTAGGGATCAGAAACATTTGAGGCCATGCAATATTGGGGATTTTACTATTGTGAGGATTTTAACAATAAAATAATTAATTTCTGAGATCAATTTAAATTTAAAGTATAATGTTAAGATTTGTGGAACCTATCATATCATTGGTTATCAAATTACTTATAAATACTAGTTTTATATTTAAGATATTCATTTCTCAAAGAAGAGTGTGCTTACATTAATTAAAAATATGATTATATTGTTATGTTTATTAGTAGTGATTTTTTTTATAAATATCTTCTGGTGACATCACATAGCACTTTTAGTTACTGGAAATTATGTCCCTAATCAACATGGTTGAGTAATGAATTTTTGGTCACTAATTTTTATATTATTAATTACACATTGTTCTCACATAAACCAAGTTTTATTGTTATGTTTACTGTTTAACTCTTTAATGAATAGACCACTTCTACTGTTGGGCTTCTGAGTGGTTTAGCTGCTATTAATTGTGCACCTCTTTATTCAGAAACACGTTGATCAATTTGTACTCAAAGACTTGAGAAGGGACATACTCACTTTTGAAAATGGGTGAAATGAAAATGAACCAGGAATATATCTAAATTAAAATTGCCTTTGGAATCCACAAATCACTAGTTGAAATGCGTGTCTTTGTTATATTAGGAGCACTTAGGAATTTCAGCTATCTAATCATGAACTTTAAGCTTTCACAAGCTATTCCTTTTTGTTCATTATAACAAGCCATCTCAACAAGTGGCTTCAGAGGCTTTTATCTTCAGAGATTTGGACATAGTTTGCACATAGTTAGGTTTAAATTTCATTATTTTCATTATAAAAATCATATTACAAAGTTAAAAGTTAATGGTTTTTTTATTGAAATACAATTAATAAAGTTTTTATTTTGAATATAATGATTAAATTTGTTATGTTTTATTTTAATGCTAATTATAACCTGATAAGCTGACGTTAACAAAATCATAAATGGCATAAAATTACAACGTTTGGCGTAAGCAAATTATACATTACATAGTGCAAGTTTTACTGGTAGGTGAACAGTACATATTATTTGAAGTTTTGACCTAGTGTAAGAAGAATGTGTATATCATATGAGATGTGCAAATATTAAGGTTGTTCTCTACTTGCAGCCAATGCTAAACTCAACCAAATCCAACTACTTCTGTTCAACTGCCCTTGCAAGTTCATACAATAACACATAGGAGACGTGTACCAGATGACCTTATCTTTCGTTATCATCAATGCATGCACATCTTCTTTATAAGTTTCAACGCCAAAACATTCTCATTTTCTCTTCACGTGGATCACTTCATTGTGGAGTTAAGACCTAATGGAAGGCCATGACCCACCACCCCAAAACAATCCTTTTCTCTTTTCGGGGCTGCAAGACCCTTTGGAACCTCAGGAGCAAGGGCTACGTGACTTTGACTGGGGCAACCTTTTCTCTGCCCAAAACAGCTTGTTGTTGCTTAATGGGGATGCCAATGAAACTATTCAACGTGCTTCTTCTTCCTCTTCATCTTTTATGGCTCAAAATAAGGTAGTTTGCGAGGAGGAAAAGGGAAACAAGGAGAAAAGAAAAGGTGGGAGAGTGAAGAAAGCAACACGAGTGCCCAGGTTTGCTTTTCAAACGAGAAGTGCAGATGATATTTTGGATGATGGTTATCGCTGGAGGAAATATGGACAGAAAGCTGTGAAGAACAGCACATATCCCAGGTAAATGTTTCTGCGTGTGTTTGAAATGACATCGATTTGGTTTTCTTTACGTTGCATATTAGGGTTTTCTTTATGCAGTGTTCAACTTTCTCTTTGGAATAAATGTGAGGCTTAGACTTAAACTCAGATTTCTAGTCTTGCCTAATACAAAAAAAAGAATCTTTAATTGCTTTGTTGAAACCTTAAGATTTAAAACTAGATTTTACTGAATTATTTCTACATCTTGTATAATTTTATTGAGATGACTGAATGGCTCTTGTTCTTCATTATGATTTTGCATTAATGGGGAATGAAGAAGCTACTACCGCTGCACGCATCACACATGCAATGTGAAGAAACAAGTGCAAAGGCTGTCAAAAGACACGAGCATTGTGGTGACAACTTACGAGGGAATTCACAATCATCCATGCGAGAAGCTCATGGAAACTCTAACCCCTCTTCTCAAGCAAATACAGTTTCTTGCTAGCTTGTAAGAAGTTTCTCTACAGCTACATTACATGCGTACATATCAAGCACTATAATTAAGTTAACTTATTTATATGCTCTTTGGCTTTCCAATTATAATATCACACACTGCTCTCTACGTGTACTGTATACTCTCAGTTAATTACTGGTTTGATTGTGAACTTATTTTTGTCTCTGTATGTGATCATGATCACCTGTGTCTGTGTAATCAAACTTCTGTGAATTTTACAATGTATATCATGCTTTACTTTTCTACTTTAGTTTTTCTGTGGATTTTTTCTTGCCCCATTGTGTAAAGCTTCGCACATTATGTTAAAAAAAATTTGCTAATTTTGTACTTCTAAATAGTAAATACAACAAATTGTACACTGGTAGTGTTTAAATATTGGTTTTAATGAGATGAATATATAGGAAATAATGAAGAAATTAATTTCATGTAAATATTATTTGCTCTGTGTATTACAAAACACATTTATTCTTGTTTATATATATAAATTACATTTCAATATTAAGGTATTACAAAATATTATCCGGTAGTAAACTTCATATATATATAT
>Ga0123340_1004170_pt1 | contig 13654 bp, 8 predicted proteins | sample SirMexnodulemix_FD_89961 | JGI IMG/M metagenome (GOLD analysis project Ga0123340, IMG submission 89961) | Root nodule microbial communities of legume samples collected from Mexico - Siratro Mexico nodule mix | ecosystem: Host-associated > Plants > Roots > Nodule | place: Mexico: Nepantla... | reverse complement strand
TAATACCTTCCCCACACGTAATCGACTCCCGAACTCGTCTCCGGTTCATGGATTTTTTGTTTTATCCTTTTTTCGGTTTTTCTGCGGTTTTCCTTAATAAACCGTGGTGGCGACTCCGATTTTAGCCGTCGTGATCTTTAGGTCGCGACAAGATGTACGTCTTATTTAACCAATTAATCTTAGTATGTGAGAACTGAGTATTGATTTTAGCATCAAAATATCTTTTGTTGGTTATTCTCTCTTATTCATGTAAGCTTTTGAGGATCGGAGACCGAAGACAAAAGGCAAAAAGAAATTGTTGAAACCAAAATTAAGGAAAAATTGTTGTAACTTCCACGTCCAGTAAGAACAATATATTTATTTTAAATTATTATTTTAAATGTATTAAATATTTTTAAATGCATTTGAAAAAAAAGATGCATTGTATTGAAATTGAAAGCATATAAACTCAAGAAATTTCAAACATCCTCTCCCAATATTGGTATTTAGGTCCATTGAAGTAATTAACAAGAGGAAACGTGTATTGAGAATCAAGATTATTAAAAAAAAAGAAATTCAAATTTTGAAAGAGTAAATGTGAAATATCTGTCAAAATGGATTTTGATCTCTCAATTAACTCCACTCACTATGGATTTGAATGTTCACCACTAGTTTAAATCAGTGTTGAGTTAGAAAAAAACATGAACTTAAATTTACCTATAAGTAAATGAGGTTAAATATTCTATCCCTATAAATAAATAATAAATGAGTCGAAATAAGGTAAAAGAATTAACCTAACTAACTATCAACACCATATCATAATTTTTGTAATAAAATAGTTAAAAAAACTAAGGTGAGTTAGTTTTTACATCAAATCATTATGAATCAAGTTGACTCATTTAACACCCTCACAAATAACCTTCCTGGCCTACTTGTCAGTGTTATAATTATATTACAAGTGACTCAAAATTACCTATATTTTTTAATAAATTTGTCTTATTGTACTAATTTATTTATTTTGAATAAAATATTTATTAAGTAATTAATAAAAAAAGTCTGTTCGAAGGATTTTTTATTTATTTATTTCAGGATTATTGAAGAAAAACAAAATCGAAAGAATATGCAAAGTCTCACCTTCCCTCTCTACTAGCCAATGCCACGATTACACTACATGCGGCGCTAAGTTGCGTTTTCGTATTTAACAAATTTTGAACGTCAATTATGTATTTTTATAAAATATTTATTTTAGTGTATCAAATGTATAAAATTTTCTGAATTTTTACTCTAAGACTATTTTGTTATAAAATATAATTTGAAATATTAATTTGACATTAAATTTAAAACTATTTCATTTTAAAGTTATGTTATAGTAATAGTTAGTTTGAATTTTTTCTATGATAGAAATAATTCAAAACTTTTACTCTTTCAAGTAGTAAAAGTTAACGCAGTCCAGACCAGACATTTACTGTAGCAAATGTAACGTTTGAGTTTGTATTCAGATTCCAGAATCTTCTTTTCATCGTTTCTTCCAAATATCTATCTTCGTTTTCTTTTATATTCCCCCTTTGTCTTTGCCACTCTCGATACATTCACAGTCCCAATTATACTACTGTTTCGTCCATGGCCGATTCATCCCCAAGAACCGTGCTTGTAACTGGATCTGGTGGCCGCACAGGTGCTCTTTTGCCCCTTTACATTTTCATATCTTTTTTGTTCGTATTGTAATTGAGTTTCGGTGATTTGACTGCATTATGGGTATCTGTAATTTCAGTTGTTGAGAATTTTGTTAGAGACGGTTGATATTGGAGCAACGTTTTGGGGTTTATACAATAAACCGAGATTTTTCCTATTATATGGTTGAAAAATTAGTTTTAAATTTAAATGAACAATAATAAAGTTGTAATAAATTGTGGGGCGAAAAACATATAGTAATTGTCTTAGCGAGTAGCTAATATTAGTAAATTAAAAATTTCAGCTGCGGCACAAAGCATGACCCTTTGCAAATGCTTATAACTGCATGTTATAATATTTGCAATGTGGAAGAGGGTTGTGGGGTTTTCTTCATTTGATTTCATTTTGATGTATGGGGTAGGATTTGGCTCTACTTAAGGTGGAATATTAAATGTGTGGATTTAGCAATCTAAGCACTCTTAAAACCTCTACTATTGTCTTTGTTTCAGTAAATAAGGTTGTTAGTTAGCACTGGCTTAATAATGAAGAAAAAACTCATTAAATCATGTTTTTTGCTGGTCTCACTCGCAAGACATGTAGTGTTTAAAACATCAGTTGTGGACTTTGATTTCATATTTTGGTCTTGGGTGTCTTGCGAGGAAAATCATGCCTTTTGTAGAGATGATAGGATTCAGGTTAAAGAGTGATGAAAAAAAGTAAATTCTAAATCTGTGTTATTGAGTAAAGTAAGAGTTTGGAGATCAAGGACTTTCGTTTTGTAGGAGTGAAACAGAGAAATGCAAGTTAATGAAACACTGGTCAGCTATGTTTTGGAAGGTTGAAACTCGGGATTAAAGTGAACATGTTCAGCACCTCAGTGGTTTAGATTTCTTTAATCCATTTTATAGAAAGTGAATATGTTCAGCACCTCAGTGGTTTTATGTTTCATTAATCCATTTTATAGAAAGTCAACATGTTCAATACCTCAATGGTTTAGATTTCTTAAATCCTTTTATAGAAAGACAGGGAACATAATGGAGGTTTTAGACACAACACACAAAATTCATTATATTCCTTCTTGGTGTCTCTCTTCTCAACATGGTACTAGAGCTACGTAATCAGTTTTGTCGCTAATCCTTTTAAACACTTATCAGTCTTATACCTAATTTGGAAGCTGGATATTGTTACCCTGACAGTCCCCAGTGGATATATGCATTTACCAGACTTCATTCTAGTCTATTTGAGCTGTTTATTTGCATTTACTACATATCTGTTTTTCTTGTCATACGAGATATTAGTTACTTATACAGTGTAAATACATTCACATGCTAAATGTCACCAATTGCTTTTTTCCAAGTTTTATGTGATCTGGAAGTTGAAATTATGGCTTGTTATTCGTGGCTACATGACTACAGTTTTTAACCTATCTTCATATGATGATGTGAGGTACTCTATCTTTTACAATTCTCAATGTGTTTCATTGGATAATTTTTCAGGACAAATTGTGTATAAAAAATTAAAAGCGAGGCTAAACCAGTATGTTACCAGAGGCCTCGTTAGAACAGAAGAAAGCAAGCAGAAAATTGGCGGTGCAGATGATGTTTTTATTGGGGATATCAGAGATGCTGGAAGTATTACTCCAGCTTTTCAAGGTATAGATGCTGTCATTATCCTCACAAGTGCAGTTCCACAAATGAAGCCTGGGTTTGATCCAACAAAAGGTGGAAGGCCTGAGTTCTACTTTGATGATGGCGCATATCCTGAACAGGTGTTATTACATGTTCCCTATGCTTGCTCAGTTTATTTATGTATGTATTCGTTTTATTAATACTATGGGTTTACTCATTTATATGTTAGGTTGACTGGATTGGGCAGAAGAATCAAATAGATGCTGGTAAGAATCTGCATTCATTCCATATGTTGTTGTAAATCATACTACAAATTCATCCGTGCTTGTGATACTGAAACTGTATTACCTCTATGAATAGCCAAGGCTGCAGGAGTGAAGCATGTTGTGTTGGTTGGGTCTATGGGTGGAACAAAGCCTGATCATCCTCTGAACAGCTTGGGAAATGGGAATATATTGGTTGGTCATATTTTCTATTATACTATTGATTGAATTTTTTCTTAACGTCATGGCCTCGTTTTTCTATTATAATAGATGGAGCTTAAGTTCCATTTCGTAGCATAATGATTTAGTTAAAAGATAGTGCCATTTTCTCGTCCCCTCAATCGTTTTATTTCCTCTCTTTCATAGGAAGCTTATAGTTTTATATTGATCTCAGATTTGGAAGAGAAAGGCTGAGCAATATCTGGCTGATTCTGGCCTTCCATACACAATCATAAGGTACACTAATTTCTATCCATGAAAAGACGTAAAGTTTATCCCACTTCTCTCGGTTTTGTTTTACTTTTTGGTTTCATGCTGTTCAATTGGCCCATTCTCTTCAATCAACTCAACAACCTTATATTGATATCTCTTTTGGTTGAGTATAAAATTTTAGAACTCTTGATGTTGTTCTCGGGGTAGACACTATTATCTTTTAATCTTGAGAGAATATTGATACTTGATGAAGTGCCTTGCATATGAAAGCTTTTGAAGATCTTTAGGTAACAGCATTGGTATTTGTTAATTTTTTTGCTGCCTACATTACTCCATCTGAATCTGATGCTTAGCAATACAAATACAATTTCATTTGGTTTATATCTACTAGGTAATTGCCGTGTCTTGGACATATACATTGCTATTCTTGTTGCCGATGCAAATTAAAAATTTTAGGGTGACATTCTTGTGAATATTTTGCAATATTGTGTCCCTCTGCTCAATATTTCCTCACGTTTTGTGCTGAATCAGGCCTGGTGGTTTGTTGGATAAAGAAGGAGGTATTAGGGAACTAATTGTGGGAAAAGATGACGAGCTTCTTCAGACTGAAACCAAATCCATTCCTCGAGCTGATGTTGCCGAAGTCTGCATTCAGGTATATATTTTTTATAAGATCTTACTAACCATCAGTGATCAAGGAATTAAAAGATGTTTCTATTACAAATCTTATAGAAGTACGACCCTTAAAAAATCACAAGAGAGAACATTTTTACATATTACAATAAATTTTTTTCACTTTTAGTTCTTTAACCAGGGTCTCTTATATACTTTTTGTATTGATCATGAGTACAAATAATTCGTTTCCCAAGTGGCATAAAAATCCCCCCATAATTTGTGTTGTTCAAGTTATTACGAGATTTGGATATCGAGTTGAGTCAAATGGTTTGACAGGCACTGAATTTTGAGGAGGTTCAATTCAAGGCTTTTGACTTGGCATCAAAACCTGAGGGAGTAGGTACCCCAACGAAGGACTTCAAGGCTTTATTTTCCAATATCACATCTCGTTTTTGATACATGCAAGTAGCTTTTAATAACTGAGGGATACCCTGGAATCATCAATGCTCAATAAATGATTTGGAAATCATGTTAAAAGATTGTTCTGTAAACACCAAAACAAATAGTATAGCTCAATAATAATACCATTGAAAAAAAAAAAATCATATTTATGCTTTTAATTCTTTATGGCTTCTTTTTAGATGTTTTAAATTGTATTTTATGTAATGTTTTTAATTACTACAAGCCTACAATACGAAAAGAAAGCTATTGTCAAAATATGCTACTTGTGAGTATTCTTCCTCCAAATATTTTAGTTTGCATTTCCAAAATGCTGGTCAAAATTATTGAGTTATTTTTTAACTTATTCTATTTATTTAGCCTATTAACACACACATAGTCAAAGTTATTCTAAACCACTATGTCGTTGGTCGGCCTAAGTGGTATTGGATTTGGTATTTTTAACAATGATTTTTGGTTCGAACCTTGTGGATGAACAAAACTCGGGATAGGATACATGACTAAATGATAAACATCAAATAGTGGATTACCAATAATAATCTAATATTGACAAATTCATCTAAACAACTGAAAAAAATAGAAAATGCATAAGGAGAGATGAAGACGATGAAAACTCGTCAAAATTGATTGATAAGTCAAGAAAAATTGGTCACTTTAAATATAGGAATTTAAAGATAATAATAGTGTTTCACGAGTCTTAGAGAAGTTTTCTCACAATATAGAGTTAGACTTGAAGTCTTTTCAGGATAAATTTAGAATTAGTCTTTCCTGAACAAAGTAGTATTATGCATCGTAAGTACCCATTGTTTAGGTATCATAACAAGTGTTTTTTTCCCGATTGTTAAGAAAATCTGTTCTAGAAATTATTGTTTTTAGTTATACAAATAGAGTTGAGTCCTTTTCTATTAGTTCTCAAGGGCTTAGATGCTCTCATTTGTTAGGTATAGGAGATGCATGCTTTTAAGTTTTTTTTTTTCTCCTTGAAGCCTAATTCACATTTGTATTATGATTTTTGAGATGATATTAATAAAAAATTTAATCTTTTATATCTTATTGTTGTGGTGGATATGACTTTCCTTAGAGTCTTATTCTTTGATGTTTGATTATCTAGTCTTGGGGAATGATAATTTAAGGACGGTCTCTTTTCCAAAGCTTTTATTTTCAAAGCAAGAGAGGCACATTCCTTCTATTTTTAAATCCAAGCTTAGTGTGACAGCCTTTTTTAAGCTTTTATGTTTTTTTTTTCTTAATTTTTCGTGGTTGAGATCTCATGAGCAAGCGTACTAATTTGATGGAAGTTGTAAATGGACAGAAGTCCAAATATGACTCCACAAATATTTGTTAAATTATTTAATCAGAAAGAAAATTGATTATAATAATTTTTTCTAGTTTAATACCAACATTTTATATAATAAGAGAATAACGGGCCAAATATAAATTTTAGGATTTTTTTAATAAGAAAGCAAAGATTAATCAAATGACTTAAATTTGAGAATAAAGATAAATAAATATGAAATGATAAGATTTGTCCCGTTGATTTTACAAGGCCTTTATCATGTAATTTATTATTTTTAGGTCAATAAGTTTAACTATATAGTTAATCCAACTATTCATAAATTGATTTTAAGTTTATTCGTTGATGAAAAAAAATTGTTAGATTATTTAACATGATTCTTTGGTGAAATTGGTCATTCAATCAATATTAAGGTTGATTTGATTAGGTACTTTTTACCACAATTTCTAGTTATAGGTTTTACTACGGTTTTACTTTAATCCTAATTTATGGAAGGGTTTTTCAATTATAATTAAAATTAAGAAATCATGGTTTGATTGATTAGGCTAACCAATATTAGGAATAAATTTAAAAAATAATTAACTGCATCAATCTTTAATAACAACATATTTAATTGCTCATGACATAACACACAAATACTAAAAGAAAAACTAAAGATAGTTTAGAACATACAAATATTCTAAGCTATGTGTCTCTTGTCTAGTTTTAAATTTATATAATTTGAAGTTGGACTTTTTTTTCTTGACTCTCTTAAAAACTCTTAAATCAAATAGTGGCAATGACTAAGAGAGTAGAGTACATGCAACCTTAATTTTAAGCTAGAGAGTATGAGTTATATGTTTCTCACTTAAGTTTCTTTAAGGCTAACTTAAGCAAAGGTCCTTTGCTTAAGGTTCTTAAGCCAACATTACTTAAACGAGTACATGTCTTGAACGAGAATCTTGTATTTTGATATAGGACATAACCTTCTTTTTTTCTTTGAAAAATAAATACAAAACAAACTGTACTATAAGAAGAACCGACTATCCAAACCAATATATAATTACATAATTTGGATGTGTCAGTCGATAGAGGAGTTGTCAGTTGACACTAGGCCGACTGAATACTATTCGATATATCTTGGCAACAAACGCATATGTTATCATATTAAATTATTATAATCACCAGACATGTGGTATCCATGTGGCTCTCACCAGTTGGAGAGCTGCATTGTTAAAATGGGCTGAAGGAAATATGATCCCAAGGAACCAAGTACTGTTACTTTATCCCACTTTAGAGTGCATGCAGGACCGTCTTCCAAGATTGTGGGCATTTGGAGTATTCAGGATCAGCCAAGATCGCATAGAGAGGACGAAACCAACAACCAGTAGGAGCCGACCGAAGACATTGTTGCTTGTTGGAGCTAGCCAGTCTCTTGCAAGAGCACAAACCAAACCATACAATGATAATAAAACTTAATAAAAGTTGGATTAAACTAAAAACTTCTAAAAGACATCATAAAATAATGATAAATGTCTAAATATAAGTAAAATATTAAGATCAAAATGTACTAATATTTTGTGAAAAAATAGGATGTTTCTTACTTAATCTTCGTTAAGTGAAAGTCTCTTATTCAAGGTGCTTAAATAAGTATCACTTGTTCAAGCAACTAGATTAAGTGAGAATCTTGTATTTTGGTATAGGTCTTAATCTTCTCTTTCCTTTCTAAAAATTAAACATAAAACAAACAAAAGCATATAATGATAACAAAAGTTAATAAAAGTTGGATTTAAACTAAACTAAACTGTTGAAAACTAATGATAGATATCTAAATATACTTAAAACAAAAAGATCAAAATGTACTAATATTTTGTGAAAAATTAGAAAATGAGGGATAAATTGTGATTTAATTAATTTTTAAAAACTTTTTACAAGCACAATTTTATCATCTGTCTTCAAACAACACTTACTCTTAAGATGATAGATGATAAATGTTTCGTCTAATGAACTTATGCAGATACACGTTTGAATTGAATTGATTTTATAGTTTTTCATAAATATTTTTTCAAAAAGCTACATATGATAAAATAAGATGCAACATCAACTCTTCATAACATATTTTGTCAGATAGACATATTTGAAAACTTATTTTAAACTCAACTTCTTCGTTTAAGAGGTCAAGATAGACGCAAATTGTGCAACTCATCTAAATTTCTTAATTAATGACTTACAAGTGATCAGATTATGGTTTTTGTGTATGGTTAAACACCACAAATATAAATTAAATATTTAGTTAGAAGTTATGATAAAAACACTTTTAGTTCTTACTTTCACAATAACACTCCTTTTTGGATTAGTGCAGATGATAATAATGTGTAAAGTGAAGGAGATAAGGAAGAGAAAATTTAGACAATTTATAATGGTTCATCTGTTGTAAGAGATTATATCCAATTATTGACCAACAAGTCAAGTTCAACTAAGCAAATTACTATTGTGAAGTTCATCATGACAATATGATAGGCGAGTTCGTCATAATGGCCTAACCAACAAATTCCTTTAAACCTCTCACCTCAAAAGAAGTTAGAAGTGATCAAATGGTGATGATGGAGTCAAGGGAAAGGTAAAAGTTGAGATCAAGGGACAAAGGTAGAGAAGACAAAGAAACACTCACGACTTCTCATAAAGTAGTTAAAAAGTTAAAACTAACTCAATCTTTTTGCTTCTTTTACCTACTAATGTTTGCTCCATGTCTTCTCAACTTCCTCATTTACCATTTTTAGGCTTGAAAAACTCTTAGAGAAATTTGAGGCAATTTTTTAGAATCCTTGAAAAGGCTCACACCCTTAAGAGTTAGTGAACATCAAATAGACCTCATTCTTAGATCTTCATTATCTAATAGGCCTGCCTATAGAAACAACCTAGAATAGACAAAGGAAATTTAAAGACATAGTACCTAAGAAGGACTAGACTTATTGAATGTGTAGTACTGCCAATAATTACTATTAAGCATGGACACATCATCCCCCAACTAGATGACTTGATAAATGAGCTTTATGGTAGTATCTTTTTTTCTAAAATAGATTGAAAATGTGGATACAACCAAATAAAGGTTAAACAAGGAGGTGAGTGGAAAACAACCCTTAAGACTAAGTTTGGATTGTATAAGTGGCTTGTAATACCTTTTGGACTAACAAACGTGTCTAGTACTTTCATGAGACTCATGCATCATGTTTTTAGAACTTTTATAGGAAAATTTCTTGAAGTATATTTTGATGATATTCTTGTCTACAACATGACCATGCATGAACATGTGCGTCATCTTAGGATTGTTTTTGAAACTTTAAGGAAGCCAACACACTTTGTAAATTAAGAAAAATGTGCTTTTAGAATGAGTAGTGTTAACTTCGTTATAATAAGTGATAAAGGTGTACAAGTGGATCAAGAAAAGATAAAAGCTATAAGAAATTGGTTTATCCCTACAAATGTTGGTCAGATAAGATCTTTTCATGGATTTACTAATTTTTATTGAAGATTTGTGAAAGAATTTAACACAATTGTTGCCCTCTTAATGAGATTTTAAAGAAAAATGTGTCTTTTCAATTATAAAAAGAATAAGGGAAGGCTTTTGAAAATTTTATAAAAAACATTTGACACATGCACCTATTTTGGACTCTTCTATAATTTTCAAAATCTTTTAAATTAGAGTGTTGTTAACTTGTTTTGTTATGATGACAAGTGTCCCAATCGCAATGTAACAATTAATAAAATTATCATTTTTCTCAAATGATTTGTACAATATAAAATAATAATTATAATTATAATAAGTTTATATTCAGGAATAATTCCATAAATTGATGATAAGTTTATTTTCTCAAAGGATTAACAATAATATGATCAAATTGTTAGGGCTAAGTCTCTCCAATTTTCACTCCCACTTAGTAAAAATGTTTTCTTTCTTTACTATCATTAATGAATGTCAACCCATAAAATTACTTACCCCTAATTCCTCAACACATGAGTCTAAAATTATTTATTAACAGTAAATTCCTTTATCCATTATATAAATAAATCTGGTCTTCTCACAAGGGTCTTTAAGACACTGATTAAATCACACTCAATTTTTAGACATGAGCTTTCATTCGGTAATTTAATTCAGATATAGAATCAAAAGATATTTTTTCAATACTTTCAAGAATCAACAATCATGTTATGAACCAACACAACAAACACTATGTATAAAATTAAGATACTGATACAATGAAAGAAAAGACGTAAATATGAAAACAAAAATGATTAAATGAGGGTTCAGAAAGATTTAACCTAACTGCGACAATAAAGAATTTAGTTCCTCATAGACATGAGGATACCAAAGCTTACAATAGAGTAGTGAAATAAGAAGAAGACTCCACATGAAATCCTAAGACTTCCTTCCAATAATGAATTTTGAGCTCTAATAGTCCAAGATGTTTAACCCTAATATAAGCAACTTTTGAATAAACTTGCATTTTCAACGGTCGTGCCAGACCTAAGTTATTTGCTTCAGACGCCACTGGATACTGGTATTGTTTTAACTATGGGGCCAACCTATGTCGGGCCTGTGTTGTGAATGTCGGGAGCATTTATTTGGAATTGCTCTCAGGTCCTCTTGCACCAGGCTCAGGTTTCCTACGTCGGGCGTGGCTTCTTTTACTTCAATATTCTCTTTTCTACCTTTCTTTTAAGTGTTCCATCCTTAATCTTCTAATCCAATAACATTTTGCTCAAAATGAACCCAAAATACCTGAAATTAGTAATTAAATCCTTTTTTCGACTCTCATCATTAGTTATTAGCAAAATTCAAATAAAATTGAGAATTAAGCAAATTTTAAGTATGGAAATAGTTGATTTTAGTCATAAAATAGGTCAATAGTTCATATAAATCAATTCTATCAAACTCCCCCAAACTTAGAACCTTGCTCATCCTAAAGCAAAATTCCACAATGATATAATAACTCAAAATTAATTCACGATCATATCAAAATTCAATCAAGCATGTTTCTCTTCAAATCAACTCATGAATGGACAATTATACTTATCAATTATGAGTTATAGTACTCTAATGTAATTGTAACAGGTAATCCATACAAGTTTTCACACAACTCACCAGAGGTATTTCACTCAAGCACTCTAAGATCTCAAGTTGAATTTCAAGAATAGACAACATCGACGAGGATTTTTATTGGCTTGCAACATGACTGGGTTAAGAAGAAAAATTGATTTCTCTAGATAGTCAAAGCACTCAAAGCGAAGAGAAAAAATAGATCAATTAAAAATTTCAAAAATTCTACTCTCCTCTTTTTTCAACCAATTATCAACTTTTCCCTTAAACTTATTTATTTCAACATTTGAAATTTTTATTTTATTTTATGATATAACGAAAATAACCTTTGACAATTCACAACCCTTTGTAAATTTTTTAGATATTCTCCCCCAATTTTAATTGATACTAAGTTCTTGATCTCTTTATTCTCCTAACTTAAAGTATGGTAGTAAAACAAATTTATAGTTTCAAGGATGATAAAAATATTTTTTTAAAGGCTAAAAAATGGTACAAATGTTTTATTTAAACAAAAAAATGTTGGCTATTTTGGCTCTAGCTAAAAATATAAATAAAAATGTCCTTGATTATTTGTTACATGTAACTGAACAATTAGCATAGAAAGTCTAGCAAAATCAATTATGAAAAATTAGTAATAGTACTTAGAATGACTCAGAGGCTCAAAATCTCACTTGGTATAGGTTAATACCTTTCCAATTACGCAATTACAAAAGAACAACCACAACTTCAAATCTCAAGAACAATTCATCAATTCACAAATCTAATGGAAACACATACATAATTTATCATCAACGATATTCAGTTAGTCCAAATTATGTATCGTGTTTTATATAATTATTCCACCAAGTTTCCCAATAAAAAAACAAAGAAAAAATAAGCAAAAGAAAAAAACACAAAAACAAAATAAAAAGAAACAAAAACAAAACAAAATTAAAGTTATCCCTAAATATCTTTGAACATCTAGTCCTTTTCTTTTGCCTAAGCTCTGTCATTCTCAACTGCTCTACCTCCCCCTGTGAATTCATCTCGACTCCCAGCCAAGCAACATAAGTATAAAACTCCTCAACTGAGGGTAAATGAAATGTTGGTGGATTCCTAGGTCTGTGAAATGTTAAATCTTAGAGGGTGTCCATAATCATCGTTTGAGCCCTATACATAGCATTGAAGCATCAAAATGCTCCTGACTTAATATTGTCCCTGTGTGGATTCTTCCTCTTGAGGTGGTGAAGTGGCACTAGATCCTCTCCTGCCATACAATATCATTCATATATTTTATATCAATAATTTGTCTCAGTCGCTCAAAAGGGGAGAGTGATACATCTACCCCAACTTGTCTGCACAAATGTGTAATCAATGCTAGATGTCCAAGGTCAGTTATGATGCCTGAAATGTTAGCACACTGATATATCTCCCATGTAACAATATATTTTCCTATGTTCAAAGTTTTTCTAGACATAATGCAATAGAGAATATTTTATCTTACTTCAATGATATTAGACACATGGGAAGTGGGGGATATATTAGAGTGGATGAATGTTACCCAAATCCTTCCCACAAAATTTAAATTTGAGCCTCTTAATATGCAAAGGTATCTGCTACCTATTCCTCACAAAGTTCCATTAGGTAGATAGACGACTCTTTTAATCGCTTCATAATCACAAGAAGTATTGATGAAGTCCACATACTCACAGAAATTGTTTCCTCATTAATTCCCAATAAGTAATTAATGGTTGTAGCATCATAAGGGACTATCTTCGCTCTCATATAGCTAGTATATGAGATAGTTGCATCCTTCTCTACCGTCATGGCATTTGTATAAAATTCTTTGACCATTGCAATATTGGAAGGCTTTGGGTATGTCCCATTCTCCTTCAGTTTCTTCTCCTCAATTTGCTTAGAATTCCATTGCTCTCCTTAAACAAAAGCTCTCTTTTCTCTCCATGATAAGTCTTACATTTTCTACTAAAGCAAATTGTCTCTCATGGGTTGGGGAGAGGAATTTTTTTAATATAGTCAACACTTGCTCTTATGACCCCTTGAGGATTGTCTCTCCACTTATTTTTGTGTCCTCAAGGAAATTTGCACAATTCAACAAACCCAAAATGCAGACAAAATCTTTCAATATATATATATATATATATATATATATATATATATATATCATTTTTATGTGGTGGAAAACTTTTGAAAATTGGATATATAAAACACTACACCAGAATATATTTGTGTGTGGTGT
>Ga0123340_1004166_pt1 | contig 13658 bp, 7 predicted proteins | sample SirMexnodulemix_FD_89961 | JGI IMG/M metagenome (GOLD analysis project Ga0123340, IMG submission 89961) | Root nodule microbial communities of legume samples collected from Mexico - Siratro Mexico nodule mix | ecosystem: Host-associated > Plants > Roots > Nodule | place: Mexico: Nepantla... | reverse complement strand
GACTACTCACATTGACATCGAACATGGTTCGAGTATATCTCATTTGTTATTTGGTAATGACAATTTCTTATTCTTTTAGGAAAATGTTAAGTAAATGAAAGTAATGGCAAGAGAAATATTTTGGCCCAAATATGAGATATTTCATAGGTTCATTTTGTTTTGCATCCCATACTTTTCTTCTATACTCCATGAATATTAAAACTATAGCTTTGTTTTAGTTTAAAATCTTTGAATTTTGTAATAGTTCTCTAGGTTGTTGGAAGTTGTTATTTTCTGTCTAATGTTTGATGTATAATCCGGCTGTTTAAGTCGCTCATTATTATCTGCTGCCCTGATTTATTATCGAATGGAATAAGAAGAGACAAAACCATGGAATGGAATAAGAAGAGACAAAACCTTCTTGTTTCTTGTTATATATAAAAATGTGAGTATAAAGGTTTAGGGTTTACAAATTTAATATTTTAAGGTTTTATGTTAAAGGTGATGTTATTTTTTTAGGTGGGTTTGACACTTATCTTGTTCTTGTTTCATATTTCTAAGATATTTTCTCTTAAATTTTCCAGCATTCTATCTTTAAAATTAGATACTATCTTTTCAAATTTCGTACTCAACAACTAGTTTATAGTTTTTCTATTCGCATAAGGAATCTGTTGCGATAAAGATTGATGGAGAAAATGTGGCACATGGAGATCTAGATATCACAAAAAAACCACCTCATAGTTTGCAAGAAACTTCCTGAATATTATTTTACTATATGGGCTACCTTCTTCGGAGGAGAAATTGGCATAGCATGTTGTTTGGGCAATCCTTTTGACATGTTACAGAAATTGGAAAGCGCTGGTAGAGTAAAGGAACAATCACCCCTAGATTTTGGGCAATGCTTTTCCTAAACTTAATTTAGATAGCAATTCTTATAGGATCATTGGCTTTTCGTGTGCCTGCATACTCAATCCTCATGCTACTTTTGCTCTATTACGTTTTGGCATTAGCAAAAACAATGTCTGGCTTTAGTGTTATGTGCAGTTCTGCTCAAATCTTTAGTCTTCTGTTTGGTTTTGGAGGGGCCCTTGGCTTGATGCTGCTTATTGGGTCCATCATCATGGGGTAAAGTCAGGTGCCCAGTAAGCATCATCAAGCCAAGGCCCCCTCCAAAACCAAACAGAAGACTAAAGATTTGAGCATAACTCCACATAACCCTGGAGCCAGACATTGATTCTACTAATGCCAAAACGTAATAGAGCAAAAATAGCTTCAGGATTGAGTATGCATGCACACGAAAAGCTAATGATCGTATACGAATTGCTATGTAAATGAAGTTGAGGATAAACATTGCACTCAATGTCGGTGGGAGAAACACAAAAAGTGCTTTTCCAAAATCTAGGGGTGATTGCTCCTTTACCTTACTACTGCTTTCCAATTTTTGTAACATGTCAAAAGGATTGCCCAAAGAACATATGCTATGCCAATGTCTCCTCCAAAGAAGGTGACCCATATAGTAAAATAATATTTAGGAAGTTTCTTGTGAACTGTGAGGTGGTTCTTTTGTGATATCTGGATCTCCATCTACTACATTTTCTCCATCAATCTTTATCGCAACAGATTCCTTTGGCAGATAGAAAAACTATAAACTAGTTGGTGAGTAAGAAAATAACATCACCTTTAACCTAAAACCTTAAAATATTAAATTTGTAATTTTTTTTATATGTTGCTCAACTTTATCGTAAAACTTAGACCTACATTTTTATATATAACAAAAAACAAGGAGGTTTTGTCTCTTCTCAAATTTCTTACTCACCAACTAGTTTATAGTTTTTCTCTCCGCATAAGGAATATGTTGCGATAAAGATTGATGGAGAAAATGTGATAGTAGATGGAGATTCAGATATCACAAAAACTCACCTCGCAGTTTACAAGAAACTTCCTGAATATTATTTTAATATATGGGCTGCCTTCTTTGGAGGAGAAATTGGCATAGCATGTTGTTTGGGCAATCCTTTTGACATGTTACAAAAATTGGAAAGCAGTGGTAAGGTGAAGGAGCAATCACTCCTAAATTTTGGAGGAGCACTTTCTGTGTTTCTCCCATCCATGACATTGGTGCAATGTTTTTCCTCAACTTCATTTATGTTCTTGCAAGAGACCGGTTAGCTCCAATAACAACAACAATGTCGTTTTCTCAGTGCTTCTTGTTGCTCCAGATCCACGGTCCCGAAAGGGGATCCTGTAGGCACTCCGACGCTCAAGTCAATTTGGGATTAGAGTGTGTAGGGAATTAGGTCAGAGTTTAGAAGTACCTTATTTGTGATGATTGAGCTCATACTTATAAGCGTTGTAATGGGCCTGGAGTATTTGGGCCCGATCTATTATATTTCATTAATCTGTTATTATTCGTTAAGCTGTTACGATGTATGCAAGATTGGTTGTGTCTTAGTCAACCTTATAGTACATAGGCCACCCAAGTCCTCGAGGGCGAGTAGTGGCTGAAGAGGATTTAGTATCGAGTAGGTAATGAAAAGATTTGCAGTGCTGGTCTTTCAAAAACAAGTGTTAAAGGTAGATGTACCTGTGTCTTTTCGCGAAACTGAGAAGATGAGAAGCTGAGATGAGCTGAGAAGTTGAGAAGCTGTGAAGCTGAAATGTGGATTTTTAGGCTGAAAGCTAAGCAAAATTATACACCCTACGTTCGATGTCGTGACGTATCGGCTTTCTAGGCTGAGTTCACGTGAGGTGTTGGTGGCTTTGTAGGTTGAAAGCTGATAGATTATAGACCTCACGGTCGGTTCACGTGAGGTGTTGGTGGCTTTCTAGGCTGAAAGTTGATAGATTATACACCTCACAGTCGGTTCACGTGAGGTGATGGTGGCTTTCTAGGTTGGAAGCTGATATATGCTTTCGAGGCTAAAAGTTGCTTCATGAGGTGAACCTTGCAGTGTGAAGCTTTAAATTGTGATTTGCTAGTAAGACTGAAATGGTTGTCGGCTCTTGTACCAATCACTTTAGATTGGGGTTCGAAGTGAAGACCGAAGTGGTTATTGATCCTTATACCAATCACTTTAGATTGGATTTCATAGTGAAGATCAAAGTAGTTATCAGCCCTTTAGAAGCTTGGCCTGAAGTGAACTCGGCCATGTTTGAACTAAGCACTTCAGATGCTGATGTTTTGAAAAATTTTGGAAAAACTTACAAAGCAATAATCAGACAAATATCATTGTGCAATGATTCTAAGGCAGAGAAAAAGAAAAATGTTGATCAAGAGCTCGAGGTTTCCTAAGTGGTGCTGTTGAAAGAGAGAGTAATGATGATTCAAATATCCAAAAAGTAAAATACACTAACCCAGTTTTTGGCAAGAATGGTTCACATCCCCGTAGAGTGGTGAACGAGAATTCCTTTTTGTAGTTCGTGTTGGATAAAGTTTGCATCGCCGAAGTAGGGAAGGAATATCCCGCATGCGAGGTAGAAGGACTGGTCGACACTTTGAAGCTTTAAACATTGATTCAATTCAGAAACACTGAGAAGATATCTTGAGTAACTGTTGTTGGTGACCAGCTTCAACCACTTACTGAGCTAGCGGTAAAAATCTTAGTGGTATAAAATCTTAGTAGTTTTGGTGAGGACACAAAAATGAAGGGCATGATACAAAATTGTATTTTGTATAAATCTTTGCATAATACTAAACCTCAACACTTCAAATGTTTCACTTATAATATAAATACTAATCTTGTTAAAGATAATACTCTCATGAAAATTTCTTTATGTACACCTCTGCAGGTAAATTGAAGAGGAGTGAATACAAATAATAAGAATTTGATAAAGCAACAAAAACAGAGACTATACTGTAATTATTTTACAATTTAGTAATACCTTGGACGCTTTAATTAAGTTTGTATTTGTAAGCTTTTCTGAATCAAATAAATTACACTGCCAAATTGCTTAAAATATTAACAAAAGAAAAGTATGCGAAAGTTGAAAGATATAGATAGAAATTTCGGGAGAAACGTGCTGCTAATTGTAATAGGATTTTAAATTAATTAATATTTTATGACTATGGATTTACTTATGGGGATCAAAGATCAAATAATAGATATATGAATAAAGTAGAAGAATGAGTAAACATATAGCATTTTCAGTTTGGTTTGTGATTCTTGATATCAAATTATAGAGAAAGATGATTTAAGAAAACGTTAGTTTTCTAATGCAAGTAAAAGCTACTGAATTAACTTCTTAATTAATTGAGATCGAAAGAGGAAGTACAATACTATATAGTATCAGAAAATAAAAAAGAATAACACCCAATATGAGCAAGTTTTGCAGATCTTTTGACACTTGCATTAGTAAATTTGTTATGATTAGTTCACCCTGAGAAAGTCATTATATCTGCATGGAAATAACCAGAACTGAATTTTTCGTAAAAAAATCTTCTATTATTCCGTTAAATTTCTCACTCACCAGTTTTAATTGTGACTAAGAGCCAAAGATGCAATGTTTTAATTCATTCCCCCTATCATTTGATAAGCTTAATTGGAGGAAAATGGGGGTAATGGAGGAAGATCCAAATATGATAAAAAAAAATCAGACACATTTCCATGTTCTTTTCAAGCAACTAGGTCAAGTATATGGACTTTGACAAGTTATCTCAATTCACAAGTACTAGCAAACGGCATGGATATGAATCACTACTAAGTTTTGAATGTATGCTTGACTGTTTTCTGTGTCTAAACAAAAACTATATATCTGCTGTATGCATTACTGTTAAAAATATAATTAATAAAACATTCAGTAGATAAAATGAATGAATATATATATATATATATATAGAGGCTTTCTTCAGATGTGATTAATTGCTGAAACTGATATGTCACACACTCAAACATTTGTTACAATATTGTTATGCAAATGAAATTATCTAAATAACAAGATACACTACTCTTGTGCAGAAATATGAAAGGATGTTAAGCCAACACCAAAGCGAAGAACGCAATAAGCATAACAATTATCTGCATATGAGTGAACCTTGCTTCAACAAGAAGCATAACAGAAGCAGCACATGCAAACAAAGCAAAACTCAACATTCCTATGATGTCAAACCAAAGTGGATGAGGTGGTTGTGCTTGGAGAACTGGTTTGCTGCATTTCAGATATAATGAACACAAAGAAACCCCAAAGGTGGCCAACCTTGATGCCCTTCTTCCCATAATTTCTGCTGTTCTTCTTTTCTCAACACTACTATTAGGGAAATGCTTCATTGCTATTCTGCTATGTTCTTCAGCAACACCATTCACACTTCCACATACCTCTAATTCTGATCCATCTTGCTGTGCAATTCAATTACTGTCATTAGCATAATAACATCACTTTTCTTCATTAACTGTAGGATTTGGAGAGGAAATAATTAAAGGAAACAACTTACACTCAAACTGTTCATTTGTCTTTTTGATTCAGCTTTCTCATCCCTTTTGTGGATCTTCTTCATTCCTTTAACGATTCTTGCAACAAGCTTCCCATATTCCAACTGCAAAAACATTAATTGAAACATTTCAAAAGCTGACTTTGGCACATGGAAGCAAGATTCCTCAAAATCGATATAAATTATAAACAGATGGATAGGTGGTTTATGAAGAATGATTAAGAAAACATGAAGAATTGAACATGATCATGATGCAGTTCAGCCAAAAATTAAGCATAAACTACTTACTAAGGAGAAAGACTTATCCATGATTTGGTAGCACTCCCCAGCGTATGAAAAATCCTTCTCACCAACACTGCATATTTGGTTGAACTTGATGATATGTGAAAGTCTGAAACCAAACCCTAGTTTTCTAACAATTGTTTTATTCCCACGGTTGTCGTGGTGTTGATGGTGAAATTCCTTGTTGCCGAAGCGGAAAATTCAAAGTGAATACGGGTTTTCCAATGCCAAACATTTTTATATGAAATTATAGACGAGGATAACAATATATTTTACTACACTTGCTACTAGAAAATACATACCCGTCGCGTTCAGGTCTCAACCCCTAATTTAAAAAATTTAGCAATGCATGATGCTTTTCTTGGTATTCAAAAGTTAGTGTCTCTCTTCTCCAAATCCTGAGCTCAAACAAAAAAGTAACTTTAGGGTTTGAAAAGGTTGAGTTACCTGAGTGAAACGCAAGAAATGGAAGAAAGCAGTGCATCATCCAAGCCCATTCTTGAAGTTCTGCAAGAAAATGAGTTCCAAAATCGGCCACGGAATCCAGCAATCATTGCAAGGACTAAATGGCCTAATTTTGCTCCCCCCATCACCTTTCGGAAGAATGATCCATCTCACTTCCGTGTAACTATCTCTCGTTATACTGTTTGCTCTCTCTCGAACATCAATATTCCCCGTTTGTGTTTTCACTGATTGTTAAATTATCATCAATTCTTGGAAGTTGATATTATTGCATGTTGTTCAGTTTTCTCCTCCGTTGTTTCTTATATTCTAGAAGGTTGTTTCTGGAAACATCATTGAATCAAACATCTGAAAATCCCTAAACCTCTCAATAATCTTTATTTCTTTTATGTACAGAAACCGAGTCTTGGTGCTGCTAAGCTTAAGTTAAAAGGGTTAGAGGTACTTGCATAATTTGTAGCAATTCATTGTTGAAATTGAATTGCACCCTTCACAAATACCAAACCTTTATTGTTTTATGTACAGCAAGAGGAACATCCTATCGGTGATGATATACGTCACAAGAATATTACATGGGAGGTATTATAAATTAACTAATTAGTAACATGCCATTTTGTTTCTTTATATACGACATGATAAGAAATACAAGGTTAAGCAGTGAAAAAATTACTCAAATTTATATGAAAAAAATAAAACCTTTATTACTTGAAAGAACTAATTTTTAAGGTGAAAACCTCCAATGAGACAATTTTAAAAATAAATATATGAAAGAGAAGAGCATAACAATTTTTAACGTAAAAACTCCCAAGGGACAAAAACCACGGGATCTAGTCTGAAAAAATCTCCACTGTAAACTATCAAAGAGTATGTATGACAAAACACTCCTACAAAATAGTCTCAATGTTCTACTCGCATACAAATAATGAAAAAGCTTAATAGGTAAATAGAGTGCATATTCAAATAGTGAGAGAAATAAAATTATTAAAATACAAGATTAATGTCAATGGTGAGAGGAGCAAGAAGATGAAATTTCACCAAAAACAAAGTATAATGAGTACTCAAACAACCACCCAAAGTAAACAGGAACTCCAAATGGCAAAGATGGCACAATTTATTCTTCTCACACTCTTTCTGTGTTGAGAATAAAACCTACTGAGTAACGTACGTCAGGTTTATTCACTTAAAAGGATTTCAATGGACTGCTACAATATTTTTTATTTTAAAATAAATTGTTGTTGGGCCTAACTTGAGGAGGACCAATATAACAAACTCCCTCTCCGACTTTGAAGATGGCAAATGCCAACCTAGAAATAAACCAACAAGTTTCAAACTTTTCCTTTGGTAGAGTCTTCGTCATCATATCAAAACCATTGTCATCTCTATGAATCTTTTCAAGCTCCAATAGTCTAGAGTCCAAAGCACCACGAATCTAATGATATTGCACATCAATATGCCTAGATCTACCATGAAAAGTATGATTCTTGTCAAGATGAATAACACTTTGACTGTCACAAAATAAAACATACTTCTGCCGTTGAAAACCAAGTTCTTACACAAATTTCTTTTTATGATCACTCTTCATAGCATTCAGGTTCTCTCCCATCAAACAGAATCACATATTCATTAGATGAGTAATGAGTAGAGGGCAAACACTGTCTAGAAGACCTCATAAGAGGAACATGAGGTTCACCAAAATACCAACAACGTCATTATTATCATCAATAGCATCATTTGTAATATGAACCTCGACATCATTATCATGACTTTCAAAATGTGCTACATTAGGCGTATCGGTCTGAGGAGCTGGATCAAAATCAACCACATCGTTAATGCTCCGAGACTCTAATTTTTCTGTCTTCCCAATATCTTCAATGGTTTGATCATCCACAAAAATAACATCATGACTTCTAACAAACTTCTTTTCAACAGGATAATAAAATCTATAGCCAAACTCATCATGACCATAACGAACGAAGATGCACTCTCTTATCTTGGCATATAATTTGGACCTCTTGTCTTTCGACACATACACAAATGCCTTACAACCAAATACACAAACATGGTTATAGGAGACATCTTTCCCATACCACACTCTGTCAGGAACATCATCTTGCAAAACGACAACAGGAGATAAATTTATAACATGTGCAAACAGTATATAAAGCCTCACCCCAAAAAGATCTAGATAATTTTGATTCAGAAAGCAAAATTTATAATGTGTGCAACAATATATAGAGTCTCTCCATTAATGTCATGTTCATCCTTTCTTTCTTTTTTTTTGAACGGCCATGAATATAATAAATAGGAACACTTAAGGGGTGTTCCAACCCTATTACAAACACAAGAAAGAAAACTTAATCATTACCCTTTCCTAAACCACCAAATAAAATGTACTTAATAAACCACTAAGGGATCACTACTCCCACAAACTCAAAAATACACAAAACTCTCCAATACTATAACTTGCAAGTTTTGAACAACAAAGCAATAATACCACAAACACAATGCTTCATAAGATTTCCAACGGCCAAAATCCATGTAATGTCTCGCACTTCGGTTGAAAACCTTATGTTGCTAGTAAGTTTCATATTGATGACTTTCCGAAGGTTCAGGATGATTCCAACAATCCACCACCAAGCCTGCAAGGCCAATAATTACTTGCATAACAAAACAGTGTACAAAATGCTTGGCTCACAAACCCGCTCCTGACCCTTAATGTTTGAAGCCTCAACACAACTAGAACCATTGTCGACTTCCTTGAATCCGTCTTTATAAATTGTGTTTAAGGCAGTGTAACGGGCATACTAACCACTCTGCTAAGGAAAAATTTACACCTTATTCTTATACTTGAGTTGAGCAAGGGAAAATACCTCTATTGCATCAACTATCCCATTATTGAAGACCACCTTATTCCTCTGAGCCCAAATTTCCCATACTATTGCTACCTACACTCCCAATCATAACACATTTAATTTCTTATTTAGGCATATTAAATAAAAACTCTGAAAATGATCTGGGATAGAATGATGTCTTACTGAGAAATTGCCTATCCATTGATCACATAAATCCCAAATTTTCCCGGCAATGTCACAGTTTATGAAAAGTGATCTGCAGTTTCTTCAGACATATTACACAAAGGGCATAAAGTGTTTGCTAATTGCACTCCCCTAACAACTAGATTACCCCTTGTTGGTAGCTTATTCCATAGAACTCTCCATACTAGGATTTCTGTAGTTGGAGCCACTTTTAGGCTTCGCAATATTCGGAATACTTCCTTGGTTTTACTATTACCTTCTCTTTCCAACAATGCATAACCAGATCTTACAGTATAGCCTAATCTATCATCCAATACCCATACCTTAGCGTCTAAACCGTTTTTGCTCCATTGTGCAGTACTTAGGATCGAATGTAGTTGTTGTTGTAACTCCTTTTCCCATTCAAACAACTCCCTCCTCCATAATAATTTCCATTTAAATGACTCAACATTATCCAAAGTTACCCATTCTCCCACCTCACTTATTACTTTTTCATTACACAAAGTTAGAGAATACAACCTAGGAAACCTATCCTTCAATGGTTGACTCCCAATCCACCTATCCTCCCACAACTTTATTTGTTTACCATCTCATAAGACCTAGTTAATACTATTATCAAACCAATTATCTTGATTCCCAACATCACAAATTCTACATAAATCTTTCCACCAACTTGATTGCTTTCGGCTCTCCCCAACACTATTCATATGCCTCCACGTGCCATACCTAAACTCTAATATATCCTTCCATATTCCATCTTTCTCCATTCCGTACCTCCACTTCCATTTCGCTACCAGTGCTACATTGAATCTACTTATGTCCTTTACTCCTAACCCTCCCATTTCTTTTGGGGTGCACACTTTATCCCATGCAATCCAAGCAATTTCCTATCGTCATGCCCCCAACCCCATAGAAATCAAATTTGTATCTTTTGGATAAGTTTACAAACAGTAGTAGGTGCCTTAAAAAAGAAAGATAGAACAGAGCTAATTCACTTAAGACAAACTTTATCAAACAAACCCTCTTAGCCAACAACATAAGTCTCCCTTTACACCTAGAGAGTCTAGTTTTGATTTTGTCCACTATAGGTTTCCAAAAGGACACAACTCTATAGTTCCCTCCTATGATCAAGCCTAAATACTTGAAAGGTAAATGCATAATTGAGCAATTTAAACAACTAGAGAAAATAGATAAATCCATGTCGTCTACCTCAATTGTACCAACACTGCTTTTGTGAAAATTTACTTTTAATCCAGATACTAGTTCAAAACACTGCAGTATAGTTTTTACAACCATGATGCACTTGTATGTCGGTTGGCAGAAAAACAAAGTATCATCCATAAATTGCAATAAATTGATCCCTACACTGTTTAATCCTACTTTGACCCCTTCATAATGACCTTTACTAACTGTTGCCCTCACTAAACTAGCCAAACCTTCTGCCACTATGAGGAATAAGAATGGTGCCAAAGGATCACCTTGTCTAAGCCCCCTTTTAGGTTTGAACTGTTTTGTGGGGCTCCCATTCACTAGAACTGAAATTGTGGCAGATTTGAAACATACTTTAATCCAATGAATCCATTTAGTATTAAACCCTAATCTGCCCATCATATAAATAAGGAATTCCCAATCAACTGAGTCATATGCTTTTTCATAGTCCACCTTAACAATAACTCCCTTCTTTTTTTCCTTCTTTAAGTAGTCAATAGTTTCATTTGCAACCAGGACACTATCTAACTCTACCACTTAGAAAAGTTGATTGGTGTTTGTCTATCACAGTATACAACACTCTTTTAAGTCTATTTGCCAATAACTTAGAAATAATCTTACAGATGCACCCCACTAGCGAGATAGGTCTAAATTCACCAATAGTATATGGGTTTTCTATTTTAGGAACCAAAGTGATAAAAGAAGCATTGCAACCATGTAGAATGTACCCATTATTCTAGAACCAGTAGACTACTCTGATTATATTCATTCCCACTATCTCCCAATTACTCTTAATATTCCACGGTTTAAGTGTTCTGCTACCATCTTTTTGACCACCATCAGTAGTGGTTTTCACGAGAGAGAACAGAGACCGCTATGACGATTATCCCCAAGCTTAACTCTAAACTTAATAACCAGAGACCGCTATATCTTGTTCATCCTTTCTACTAAGCCATTGAGCTGAAGAGTCTTGGGAGGAGTTTTTTGGTGTCGAATATACTGTTTCCTACAATATTCATTAAAAGATCTACAATATTCACCACCATTATCAATGCGAACACATTTCAGCTTCTTTCCAGTTTCTCTTTCAACTAAAACTCAAAATTGTTTAAATACACCAAGCACTTGGTCCTTTGTCTTCAAAACATAAACCCAAAGTTTTCTTAAATGATCATCAACGAAAGTGACAAAGTAAATATACATCGAGTGATACAAAGTACTAGAATGCATCAAGATCTATAGAATCGACCACCCTAGGTCTATCGAGATGGCTGAGCTCCATGGCCGAGCTCCCAAGACCGACCTCTAGAAGGTCGAGCATTGTTGTCGTCCATAAGCTATCCGAGGTGTATAGTCGAACACTCAAATACGATGTTTAGTTTCCTTAGCTCCCAAGGCTGAGCTCCAGAACGCCGATCTCTATGGGCGAGGTCTCCATATCCAATCTGCAGAAAGTTGATCTTCACAACCAATCACCAATTACCCGTGCTCCATAGTTGAATACCTGAAACTGACTTCCAGAATGCCAAGCTCCATAGGCGAGCTCCTAAGTCCTATCTCTTGAAGGTCGAGCTCCATAACCAAACTTTGTGGTCCATTTTCAAATGGCCGAAGTTCTTATCCGAACACCTGGCCGAACTTCTTATCCGAACACCTGTGTTAGATCTGTAAAGACTGAGCTCTCCTGACCAAACTCTTTAGCCGAGGTCTCCGTAGCCGTAGGCTACTTAGCCTTGGGCTACCTTAGTTGGACAACATGAAGATAAAAGTGTAAAATGTTTATACTACAAGAATACTATGTGTTAGATTTGATAAAAGTGTAAAATGTTTATATTACAAGAATACTATGTGTGAGATTTTTGGGTGGTAAGATGAAATAACATTCATTACACAACGTAGTATAAGTTTATACAATAAGAATGTATTATAAAATGCTAAATATAATATTTCATATTATCTGTCAACTTATTAAATAAAGATCGCAAGGTGCTTTAACATATGTTGACATCAAAAGAAGCATTACATTTATTGATTTTTAATCTATTCTCATGATTTGAAAACTTTGTGAAGCACATAATTAAAATTATCAAAATTAGTTAAAGTAAATTTAAGTTTGCTGACCTTTTATCTGAATATCTCTCTTTCTTAAAAAGTAAAAGAAACTTCCATTAATAACCAAAAGATTCCATCATTGAATCAAACAACTGAAAATCTCAATTGCCTAATCTTTGTTGGTTTCATGTACAGGACATATTTCATATGATCTGGTTGAGAGGAATGAGAAGTTAAAGGTACTTATAATTAATAACACTCCATTCTTGAAATTGAATCCTTTACTTTTTTTAAGTACCAAATATTTATTGTTTTTTATGTATAAAAAGTGGGAGATCATCTTGATTATGATTAGAGATATTTAAGGTATTTATAAACCAACTAGTACCAAGTTATTTTGCTTACTTCATACACAACATAATGTTTGGTACAAGGTTTGAGTAATTTACTTTCAAATGGCACACAACTAATTTGAAATTAGTACAAGATGCTAATTCTAACTAAATGATAATTTCATTAAAATTTTGAATTTAAGCTGAAATTGAGGTTGTTAATACTCTAGTGAAAAAAAAGGAAAATTTGTTTTTTCAAGCATAGAAAAATTAGCATCATAATATACACAAGTTATAAGACAACAGATAGCACTAAAGGTATATTTAAATGAGTTTCTTTAAAAAATATTCGAAAAAGAAAAACAAGAAAAAAAATATCTTTTTTTCATAATTTAAAATTAAATTATGCACATAAAAAATGTACTTTTAAAAATTATATAAAAAAGTTATACAAATATAAAATATAGTTTATAAACAAGTTATAGAGAAAATAATTTCAAATTTTATTATAAATACAAAAAAAATATTATTGTTAACTTCAACCTCTCCTGCTTCAGATACTTGTTATGAGAATGATAACAGTTTGATGTATAGTTTGGCTAATATTTTCAAAGAACTTTTAAGAAAAAAAATTATATTTTTTTCTCTGTTGATTTGAATTAGTTAATACATAAATTAATTTATGAAAATTCTTTAATATGACTTATCTAATTTTTTATTATTTAAATCTTATTATTTAACTTATTCATAAGTTAATTTACTTATGTATTTTCTTTTTCTTTTCATTTTCTCATTTAAAATTCATTATGAAGAAGTTTATTGAAACACACCGTAATACATTCTTGTTGTTTATTGTTTCAAACAATACCAATTTATATTAGT
>Ga0123340_1004162_pt1 | contig 13661 bp, 16 predicted proteins | sample SirMexnodulemix_FD_89961 | JGI IMG/M metagenome (GOLD analysis project Ga0123340, IMG submission 89961) | Root nodule microbial communities of legume samples collected from Mexico - Siratro Mexico nodule mix | ecosystem: Host-associated > Plants > Roots > Nodule | place: Mexico: Nepantla... | reverse complement strand
TTTAAACATATCAGGGGTGACCTGGAAGACATAAGAAACATGACACAATTGTGGCTTTCCCTTCCTGATTTTAAATTGAACACTTATGGTTTTGGCACCTTCTTACTCCCCTTCTTCATTCTTGTTTTGGGTTGGTTTTTTGTTTTTTCCCCCCTCTCCTTTTTTCTGTTTTTTTTTTTTTTTTTCTTTTTTTTCCTTTTCGTGGTCTCTTTTTGTTGTTAAATTTCTTATTTTTTTTTTCACTATGGCCATCATGATAGTTTTCCATCTACCATAATAATATTATTATTGTCATTATTATATATTATTATTATTATGGTTGTTATGGTTATATTATTGTTGTTAAATAAAATCTAGCCGAGGCAGATTGAATTAGCATTAATTTATTTTCAACGTTCGCCATATTTGACTTGGCATGTACGGACATCTACTTTTATGTTTTGTTTTTAGGGCTACATATGTTCTAAATTATAAAAGAATGCACTAAATGAGCACATTCAGGTGACGGAAAAAAGTAAAATGACAAAATTATAAACGTAACAATTGTTGTGACAGGAAGAGATAAGATACACAAATAGGGAAAGCAGATTAAAAATAAATATTTATAATAATTCTTAATGAAAATTTTCTCAACTCTTACATGTGTTCCTGATGTACAATATCTCACTAGTTTATGATAAAGATTTTAGTTAATGCAAACAATTCCTATTATAATAAGCTAACAACCAACTTGTAAGCGTCTAAAATATTTTATATTTACAATAAATCTAATCAAATCCTTTTCATTGGAGCTCTAAATATTTAATATGTGAATGTCTTTTTCTATTTTTTGAAGTGTTATTTAATATTTTTTGAAAAAAAATAAAAAAGTACAATAGATTTTCTTAAATAAATGATAAGACAATAAATAAATAAAAAAAGGATAATTGATGTTGTATTAAGATTTGAAAATGATAGTTAAATGAAAAACAAATATTTTTAAAAAAAAATACGATAGTTAAAAAAAATAAAGGAAGTATTTATATAAGGACTAACAAATTTTAGTGAATTTAAATAAAAAATAAATATATTTGTTCTCTCTCTCAAAATAAAGACAGCATAATTAATAAATAATTATCATAATATTTTAATTTAAATGGCTTATAAGAGTCAACTCATGAGGGGCGATATCATGTTTAAGAGTGCTCTCCATATATTCTCATGGTAATATGGGAGCATTCATGATCCTCCTCTCCTTGCAGCCCTTTCTCTCCTTCTTTCTCCTCATCCTCTTCTACATCGCGCTGGTTGAATTCCGGCGACGGAATAAATTCTCCGGCACAGGTCCGGCCACCTATCCCCTCATCGGATGCCTCATATCCTTCTACAAGAACAAGCACCGTTTGCTAGATTGGTACACTGAGTTACTAGCTCAATCCCCCACCAAGACCATAGTGGTTCAAAGGCTTGGTGCACGTAGAACCATTGTCACTGCAAACCCTCAAAATGTTGAGTACATCCTCAAGACAAACTTCAACAACTTCCCCAAAGGCAAGCACTTCACTGAGATCCTCGGTGATTTCCTTGGCCAGGGAATTTTCAACGTGGATGGTGAGCTGTGGCTTACACAGCGCAGATTTGCGAGCCATGAGTTCTCCACCAAGTCCCTGAGGGAGTTTGTCATGCACACGTTGGAGAGGGAAGTGCGTGAAAGGCTTTTGCCTGTGCTTGAGGCACTGTCTGATGAGAACAAGGTGGTTGACTTGCAGGAGTTACTTGGGAGGTTCTCGTTCAATGTGATCTGCAGGTTCACACTGGGGACTAATAGGTGCTGCTTGGACCCTTCCGTCCCTACTAGTTCCCTTGAAAGGGCTTTTGATGTGGCTGCAGAGGTGTCTGCGAGGCGTGCGGCAGCACCTTTGTTCATGATCTGGAGGGCGAAGAGATGGCTTGGTGCTGGATCTGAAGGATTGCTTAAAAGGGCTGTTGGGGAGGTTGAGACTCATGTCATGAGAATGATTCAGGAGAGGAAGGAGAAGAGAGAGGAGGGTGAGGAAAATGGTGGGGTTGAAGATCTCTTGTCAAGGCTTTTGTGTGCAGGTCATGAGGAGGAGTTGATTAGAGACATGGTGATAAGTTTCATTGTGGCAGGGAGGGACACTACTTCGGCTGCCATGACATGGTTCTTCTGGATACTGTCACATTATTCCCACATAGAGGAGCAGATAGTGGAAGAGGCAAAAGGGGTGTTGGATTACGAATCGGTGAAGAATTTGAGTTTCTTGAAGGCGTGCTTGTGCGAGTCCATGAGGTTGTATCCTCCAGTGGCATGGGACTCGAAGCATGCGAATGAAGATGATCTGTTGCCAGATGGCACTGTGGTGAAGGGAGGAGATAGGGTCACATATTTTCCCTATGGAATGGGGAGAATGGAATCCTTGTGGGGGAAGGACTGGTTTGAATTTAGACCAGATCGATGGTTTGTGGAACCAGGAAACAGTGAGGGAATAATGTTGAGAGAGGTTTCTCCTTTCATATTTCCAGTTTTTCAGGCTGGTCCAAGGGTGTGTCTGGTTAAGGAAATGTCCTTCATTCAAATGAAGTATGTGGTCGCTTCAATTCTAAGCCGATTCAAATTTAGAATTGTTGGTCCAGAGAGGCCTATATTTGTGCCACTGCTCACGGCACACATGGCTGGCGGCCTAAAAGTATTGGTTTGTAAAAGGTAAAAACTGAGTGATTGACTCAGATTTTTAAATTCCATTCAGTCAATCGCACTCATTAATAAGATATTTTAATCCAGACACTTCATTATGTATTCCCTTTCCTCTTCTCATATTCAGTACCTATTCAATATACTTAATACATCCCTCACCAAAATAAGTTTAACTTTATTTTTACCTTATTTTTGTTTTTCCAAAACTGTAAGTAGTAAAATCGTATCTTTGCTTACTTTACTCACTACAGACAGCGTTAACTTGTGAATGCTTTCTGTTTATTGGTCAAAGAATGATTGGCAAACAATTCTCACAATGAAGTATTATTCTGCACACGTGTTCACCAGCCTAACCTTTGTCATTTTACATGTTCATCATCATCGTCATCAGTGTGAACTCAACTCCTGCAAAACGTGCTTTGTTTTTATTTGCCTAAATTTCTTTGAAAGCTGGTCCGAATATTGCACATGCTCAAACTAATTGAGTATTATTTCAAGGTATGGCCTATTAAAGAACCACGTAAGATGACTTTGACTAACTTATCTTGTTACTGTACGGTGAGAATAAAGCACTCGTTTAATTTTCTTGAGCAAGTTGCTTGATGTATACAATTCATAGGTAGAGAATCTGAGTGATATCAATGGTGGCTAAATTAAATCTTGAATGAATTGTTTTTACGTTTTGTTCCTATAAATGGTGAGACAGGCCTTTGCAAAAGTAGGCTTCCAAATTGCTTGGCTGCAAAAACTTCAGCAGAGGAAATAGATTTCAGTGAAATTCTTATGTCAAAGACAAGTAAGGATATAGTTTTAGAATTAACTAATTAAGATGAATATTTTTTTTTTTTCAATGTATTGATTATGCATGCGACATGGTGCATGCCTGAAGACTAGATTGCTGGATACCCTCCATTGTCAGATTCTATAACTTATATGAGAACTGGAACATAGTGAATAATTAGCCTGGCAAAGAAAATTATCAAGTAAAAGCAGAGTGAATCAGGACATGAAAAAAATAAGTACAGGGTATTTAAATCAAGAGTGCAGGCACTCAATAACAGCAGTTTATGGAAGCTAAGATATAGGTGGTTGAATTTCTTTGAATCATTTAAGCATATGACTCTTTATTTTACTTACATTTTTTAAAAGGGGAATTAGTGTGGTGACAAGTTTTCTGATTTTGGTTCCAGATTTCACAGTTTCTCCTTTCTTAAATGGTGTATTATTTAGAGATAGATTTTCTCTATCACATTATATAGTTTTTTTAGTAGGTTTTGGCCTAATCTCTCCACTTGCTTGTATGACACTTTTATTTGTTTTTATGGTACTTGGGATGCTACAAATGATTGTTGTTATTTGGGATGACAAATAAAATAGTGATATGCTTTAGAACTTAAATATTTTGATAAAAAAAAATAAGCCAAATAATATGTATAGGGAAAAATGTTGATACCTTTCGCTAAGTTGCAAATGATATTTATTTCCCCCTGATACCTTGGATACCCCATGTCTCCACCTCTCTTACCTACAACATGAAAGAGTATGCAGAAGTAGATGGGAATCATAATCTGTACCTGAGGAGGATGACTACGAGCTAGTCTCATAGCTTCTTCATCAAAGCTTTTAGGGAATCTGTTAAAACAAATCAAGCTTTTAGGGACTATTGGTAGATATACCAATGAAGTGTTTGCACTCTTTGGATGTCCTAAAGTAAAAAACAAGCATGAAAACACAAGTTTATGTCTTATAGGCACACTATCCTAAAGTCAGAAAGATATAGAAAAAAAAATATTCGTGGCAGCAAAAACTCCCGTACTTTAAAAAAGCAGCAGTCAATCAACAAACTTTTTATCAAACATAGAGATCTAAAACTACGAAGTCATTTTCATAATAATAGACTTTCTTAGAATTTTTGTTTTGTCTTAACTCCGAAAGATATATATACAGAGATCTAAAACTAGGAAGTCATTTTCAAATAAGGAATAATAGTTAAAATAAACTCTAATATGATCTTAAAATTATATTTTAAATCTAATTTAACCTTAAAAATTAATCCATAAAGTAATGGTTTTGACTGGTCACTAATCAACTCGGCATCTATGAACTAATATCAAAACACCCAACACATTTCCTTATGTGTTGGACTAGGAAGCTCAAGCTTCCCAATAAATCACTTAGCACAATACGAAAACAATTTATAGGAAGCACTTTCGGCAATTAGAATGCACAGCGACCTCTTCATAGCTACATATTAACTTACTGGTAAGAAATATTCCTCGTACTGAAAATGCATCATTGCATTTCAACTTGCAAAGATGAAACCGCAAAGGTTTTTCCTTCCGGACACACCTGTCCTTTAACTATGGCCACCTAACCAAGGTTTTAAAAAAATAGTCTCCAACCACAATTTTGTCTGCAATATCAAGATTATTAGGTTTCTTTATGACTAAAATTGCGATTGTACTAATCTCATTTATTTATAATTTTTCACAATACTATGGGTGGCAATGGAACTGCAACTACCATCGTAATTTGAAACCAGTAGCTAGCTACCCATTAAAAAAAAGACAAGCATAGACCAAAAAATAGAGAATAAAAACAAACACAAAATTGAAACCATTTTTATAACAACTCTACGCAGAATTGGGTCGCTATAACGCTGACATGAAGGTTTTCCTTTCCCTTCATTTTGCAATTGGGCAGCATCAGGCAACAAAATTTGACACTTTTCAGTGGACAAATAGAAGCAGGCTTCTTCAAAGGGTAGCAGAGATCATATGACCATTTCAGTGACAATTCTTGTCATGTTTCGATACTGCTAGTGTCATTCAATAATGGTTGAAATGTTAGGTACACACTCATTTTCAATGGTTGGAATGTATTTATCCCACTGGGCATCTATCCCAAATCCCAAATCAAGTTTCTCAAGAAGCCTAAGGAAGTGAATGCAAACATCACAAATATAACAAGATTCCAAATCACGAAAGTTAAAGAAACATGAAGACAGAGAGAAAACAATACCTATGAGTATGCGCAAATTTAATAGGACTATAGGATGTATACTGAGAAGAATACAAGGAGGACGTGTATACGTGCTTTGTCTTTGCCTCATTTACATTAGTCTCTCAGTATCCTTTTACTTTCCTGTAACAAAAAGTTCCAACCCACGTGCCATTGGACGCTTTAGTCCCAAAACGAGGGAGCAGAACAGAACATCACATGAATTTTAAGGTTAAGGCCAACGTGGATTCACAATTTTCTATTTGTCTTTATCAATTATAATTTAATCTATTGAAACAATTTTATCGTCAAGCTCAATGCTAACACTGATTACACGCATATTTGGAATAACATCAAACACTAACATAAGATACGTTGGAATTACGAGTATAGAGTTGTTAGTTAATTTTGACTCTAATAAAATTAAGCAACATATACACGAATAAACAGTCATGGCGTACAATATTTTCTTTTCCTTTTTACCTTATCCGCCATAAGACAACTTAAGTCTGAAATTAATTGCTGTACACCTATCAAGTCAAGAACATAGCTTGCACTTTAGTAACATATGAACTGCAAGGCAAGTTACAGCACTAAGCTACTACTAATAAGTAACTACACTTAAACAAGCAGAGCTTCCACAAGTTCAAACGAGCCATGTACTGATCAGCACGAAAGACTAGATACATCTAAAATTCCCAGAATAAACTTAGAACTCCAGGCATCATGAGCCCCCTGGGGCATTGCTTCCTGCGGCTGGCTTGCGATTCAAATAGCGAACAATAGCATCCTCAACCCTGTTCAAGTTGTCAAGCAAAGCTATAAGTATAACATTTAGCAGTGGCCACGCTCACAGAAAAGAAGAACATGAATCTTTTTCAAGTTAGATTACCCCAGGTACATGAGCAAAATGTAAAAAAGTATATCATGCGCTTTTCAGTCATTTGAATTGAAATAAAATCATATACAAGGTCAAGGAAAGTGCATGCATGCATGCATGCAATTCCAGTTATATCATGCATCATCACTTTTCTGAGGCAATTTATGAAAAGGAGCTATCAGTAAAGAAATTTTAGACCTGGATTTTAAATCATGTTGACTAAGCTAATGATTATCCATAACAAACAGGTGACATGTTACAACAACTAAATGAAACCAACGAATAAAACGAAATGAAAGAATAGAGGACAATGGCATGCAGGCTTACATTGGTTGCTCAAAGAAATCTGATTTGCGCTCCTTTTCAGCATTGTTACCGGATTCTCCAAGTAAAACTTTGAGATCTTTGTTTTGAGATTCAACCAAGGCCTTAATAAATTCCAAAGGAGATTGACTAAAACCAACATAGAACGCTCGCCTCCTACGGTGCTCGTGTATTTTTCTAATGATTCCGCATATGGATTCATCACAGGCATCAATCTCTTTGTTCCTCTCCACATTCGCCACCAGAGCATTCAATTCCATCTGCATGGGAAAAGGAACATCAACCGTCACATCATAACAAGCAGACCCAACCGGACTATTCCCCGAGAGCTTGATCATATGTTCCAAAAGAATAACCTGAGGAGGAAACAAATGCTGTGATATCTTCTGCGAAACCATCGAGAACCTAACCTTATCCTCCCCAAACACCTTCTGAAGAGCCTGATCGCAGTGAAAGTACGAAGGATCATTCTGGTTCTGCAACTTCCTCGCCTTCACATAATGCCATATTGCTGAAACAATCCTTGCCCGTGTGTCAACCTGAATGCCAAGCACTTCCCGCAACACCGGAGACAGCATAAACTTCTCTGGCACGTAATTCATCTCCAACCGAATCTGCGCCGAGAACTCCTTATCCCCTTTCCTCTTCACCTCAAAACCTTCATGAGTGGCAGAGGACCGCGAATTCTCCCACGTGATGACATGGTTATCTGGATACAGCCTCTTGTCGAGGGAAATCGTTACCCTTTTGAAAAAGGCAGAGAATTTCGGGTACAAAGGAGGAATCGTGTGAGCAGCAACTCCAGCTTGTTCAGATTCTTCACCATCTTCCAAAATCCTCCCAACAATCTTAAGAGTCCACGTGGGAGCGGATGAATCCACATTCTGGTTCGCAAACGTGTTGAACACGAAAATTCGAAGGGTTTTCTGGATGAAGGGTGGGTTTTTCATGGCTTCTTGAATGTCAACCTTCTTTCTAGCGAGTGCAGCGTCCACACGCGCCTCCACGTCAAGGAGCTGCGCGTAGAGTGCCGACTCTGGGAGAATTGCCAAGGCTTTCTCCGGAAGCTGTTTCTCATTTGGCTTGTGCTTCTTCCTTCGAGGCCCGGGCACGGATTCCGTTTGTTTAAGCGGCGTGGCCATATGAACGGGGGGTTTCGGAGGGAAACGTTTGGCGTTGGGGTTGAAGGAAAGCCCGTGGGCCTGGAGTTGGGCCTGGAACTGGGCTTGGACGATGGAGTGTACCTGGGACAGAGGGTACTGGCCCGGCGCAATTTGGGGATGCGGGTAGCCGGAGGAAGAAGCCCCGAGGGGCTTCACAGAGTTGTAGTTGTTGTACGTAGACATGGGCTTTCTAATAATGGCCAACCATAGGCATATATATGAAAATTTGTATCACTGAAACGCTGGATTTTATGTGGAAAAGGAGGGATTTACCTTATTGAGAGAGAGTGTTAAAGAAACGTGAAGATTGAGCTTCGAGTTTCCGCGAAGGGGTGCCTAGGGCTCGTAAAATGGGGCAACCAAGGTCAGTGTTCATTCAGTACTACAGTGTTTGGAAAGAGAAGTTAAAACTTGGAAACTGCTTCCGACGTCAATCCATCATTTAAAGCTTTTCACGTTTGTGGAGATCGTAACCACGAATTTCCAAACACACTCCAACGTTTTGGCTCAACGGTATCGGGAAGGCGGTTCATATTTTATTTTATTGAGGGATGAAGACTGTTCCTGAAAACTAAGGGGATTGGTTAGATATGGGATTAACTTCTTTCTTCGTAGGTTAGTTTCATGTTACATGATCTTCTATTTCGTTTTAGGTTGACACTCCAACTCGATGGGAGAAAGACTTGCATAGATACTTCAATGTTTAAGTGTTTTTGAAAAAATAAAGCGTAAAGTGATAGTAATATTATATGGTCATTCTCTCACTACTTTATTTATTTGTTATTTATACATTTTGTTGATCATATATAACAAAGCAAAGTCCTAACAAAAAAAAATTCTAAACTCAACCACACATTCTCCTAAAATGTTTTAGGATAATTGGAAAAGTTTACGTTAATACGGTAGTTGCGGAAGTATATATTAATAGGATAATTGGGAATTTAAAACCTATAATGTTCTCATGAGTCCTATAAATAGAGTTACTCCACCTATTTGTATGCAAGTCATTTTCTATGTGTTTTCTTTTCCACTTTCTAATGAATTGTGTTTTCTCATTTATTGTCTAATATGGTATCAGAGCTCCATCAGGAGCTTTGCTGATACCCATCTGCCAACGGAGCTCTATCAGGAGCCACTACAGTTCCGACCCCGTCCCCGTCACCGGCCACCGCATTTCCGGCCATCGTGTCGCTGCCCGTTCACCGTCATAGCACCCCCGCTGCTGCCCCGCTCACCATTACAGCACCCGTGCTGCTGCCTGCTCACCATCGCATCACTCCAGCCCAATACCAAGCCTAATGGCTCTTTCTGTAAAACATGCCAGGTTCTACTTCTTCAGGATCCGTGGACACTTCTCAACCCAGTCAAGTTAACATGACATACTCAACACAAAATGGACCGAATACTAATTGTGGTCCATCTCCTGGTAACATACACCAACATGCATTTATTTCACGTATTGTTAATCATTCATTCAGTAATGCACACTCACAAAATTCACACACAAGTCCATGGATAATTGATTTCGGAGTTACAAACCATGTGGCTTCATCTTTGCATTGGCTTAAAACTTACTTAAAAGTAGAAAATGACTTGCATACAAATGGGTGAAGTAGCTCTATTTATAGGACTCATGGGAAAATTCTAGGTTCTAAGTTCCCAACTACCCTATTAATGTATACTTCCCCAACTACCCTATTAATGTGGACTTTCCCAACTACCCTAGAACATTCTAGGAGAATGTGGTTGAGCTTGGACCTCTTCTTTCTTTGTTAGGGCTTGGGCCTCTTCTTGCTTTATTATTTGGGAAAGTCCACATTAATAGGGTAGTTGGGGAAGTATACATTAATAAAATAGTTGAGAACTTAGAACCTAGAATGTTTCTATGAGTCCTATAAATAGAGCTACTCCACCCATTTGTATGCAAGTCATTTTCTATGTGTTCTCTCCTCCCCACCTTCACTATCTTATGTCTCTCTCCACGGATTCCGAACCAAGTAGCTACCAGGAAGCTAAAAATCATGTTTGTTGGCAAGAATCCATGAAAGCTGAGGTAGAGGCATTAGAGTTGAACCATACCTGGTCCATCGTTGATGTTCTCCCAAATGTCAAACCTATAGGTTGCAAGTGGGTTTACAAGATCAAACGACACCCAGATGGTTCAATAGAAAGGTACAAAGCTTGTTTAGTAACAAAGGGTTTTGCTCAAACAGAGGGTGTGGATTACTTCGAGACTTTTTCTCCTGTCGTGAAGATGGCCACTGTTAGAGTTGTACTTGCTCTTCCTTCCATTCATCTCTAGACTATACAACAACTCGATGTCAACGATGTATTTTTACATGGAGATCTCTCAGAAGATGTCTATATGACTATTCCACTGGGTGTTTCTGTCTCTGGTTCCTCTAAATGCTGCAAATTACACAAGTCTCTTTATGGGTTGAAACAATCTAGCAGAAAATGGTATGAAAAATTATCTATCCTACTTCTCTCATGTGGGTATCAGCAAGCTTAGACTGATCACAATTTATTTGTCAAAACTGCTAACTCTGATTTCACTGCTCTTATTGTCTATGTTGATGACATCATCTTGACTGGTAATTCTACTGCTGAGATGGTTCATATTAAGCATGTGCTTCATTCTAATTTTCGGATCAAAGATATTGGTACACTCAAGTATTTCTTGGGTATTGAAGTTGCTCATTCAGAAAAAGGTATCTATCTTTGTCAACGCAAATATTGTTTTGATCTCCTTCGTGATTCAGGATTGTTAGGTTGCAAGCCTTGCTCTAGACCCATGGATAACTCTCGAATACATCAGGATGATAGTGAATTACACACTGATGTTCTCTTATACCGACGATTGGTTGGAAGTTTGTTATATCTGACCACAACTCATCCAGACATTTCATTTGCCACTCAACAATTAAGCCAATTCATGTCCAAATCTACCCGTTCTCACCTTATTGCGGCTATGAGATTCTTAAAGTATCTAAAAGGTTGTCCAGGACGAGGCGTATTCTTTCCTCGTGACTCTCAAATTCAATTGACTGGCTTCAGTGATGCTAATTGGGGTACCTGTATTGATTCAAGACGATCCATCACAGGCTATTGTTTCTTTATTGGGAGTTCTCTCATTTCATGGAAGATAAAGAAACAAAACACAGTTTCCAAATCTTCTTCTGAAACAGAATATCGAGCGCTTGCCTCCACCACATGTGAATTACAATGACTCACTTACTTGCTTCAAGATTTAAAGGTTTCTTTCTCTCGCCCACCTGCTCTTTATTGTGACAACCAAAGCACTTTATATATCGCTGCCAACCCTGTTTTTCATGAACGAACCAAACATTTGGATATTGATTGTCATTTGGTTCGAGAAAAGTCTCAAGCTGGCCTGATGCACTTACTTCTAGTCTCATCTTCCAATCAATTGGCTGACATTTTTACTAAAGCTCTTCCTCCACAACTTTTTTGTACTCTCCTATCCAAGTTGGGATTGGTAAACTTATTTGACCCTCCATCTTGTGGGGGGCTAACAAAGCAAGAAGAGGCCCAAGCCCTAACAAAAAAAGAAGAGGCCCAAGCTCAACCATATTCTCCTAGAATGTTCTAGGGTAGTTGGGAAAGTCCACATTGATAGGGTAGTTGGGGAAGTATACATTAATAGGGTAGTTGGAAAGTTAGAACCTAGATGTTCCCATGAGTCCTATAAATAGAGTTACTCCATCCATTTGTATGCAAGTCATTTGCTATGTGTTTTCTTCTCCACTTTCTAAGGAATTGTGTTCTCTCATCTATTTTCTAATAATATACTTTGTCAATTACCATTTAACCCTAACTTCTCTAAGACAGGGTCTAGTATTTCATTTCTCTATACTCAGTTTTGGGATTGTCTTATGTTTGGAGAACCGACTTCAAGGTACTCAGTTTTATTGCCTTAATCTTGGATGGGAATACAGAGGCCCCTTAGGCTCGAGTAGGTGAGAGGTGACTTTAAAAAGTCATATCAAATTATGCGAAAAGCCTTTATTTTGAATTTATTTAACTCGTTTTCAGCATTCATGGCATGTAAGAGAAGTCATATCAGCGAAGTCGTTGTTATCAGTTGTTGGATGCGCTTTAATCGGATGGTTCAGATTCGAAATAGTGAGTTTAGGGTTTCTCCTTTCAACACCTATAAATAGCGTCGCTTTCAGTCATGGGGCACCACTTTCATTCTCCTCTTGTCAGAGAAAAACTACTCGTTATGGTCGTCTTCCACCTCATTAGGTATTTTCTATCCCTTTATTCTCGGTTTCGATGTTGAGTACTTCGAGTTTTGAAGAGTTTTCGGGTTCGTACAACGAAGAGTCTGTGAATAAAACTCTTGGTCTTACTTCGTCGAGTTCAGGTCAAGATTCAGTAGAGGTCACTTCTCCTCTTTCAAACGTCATAGTGGCTGAAATCGAGAAGCGAAAAAAGTTGCCTCTGAGGTCAGGGTATGAATGGGTGTACTATAAGGTTAGGGAGAAATTTTCTCATTTTCAATCTCATAATGACCTTATAAATTTTGCTAAATCTGCCTGCCAAAATATTCTTGAAAACACTTAGTGGGGGATTGATTAGATGTGAGACCGACTTCTTCCTTCTAGGTTAGCTTCTTATTATATGATCTTCTACTCAACTCTAGGGCTTCTCCTTCTCGATCTGCATTTGACTCTTCTCGACTCTTACTACTCAATTGGGGGGAGGACCTGCAAAGATAGTCTGACGCTCAAGTCAACATATTTTTAAAAAAAGAAAGTATAAAGTGACACTAACCTTACCTTTACCGGACTCTCTCTTATTTATAAAAATTTATTATTAGACCTTTTAACTATTCACCTAAACTTATCATTTTTACTTAGGCCCAATACCATATGACTATTCTCTTACTTCTTTATTTATTTGTTATTTATATATTTTGTTGATCCATATACTTTGTCAATTATCATTTAATTTCTTTAAGATAGGATATTGTATTGTACTTTTGTACTTGATTTTTGACTTATCTAGAGAACCGACTTCAATATATTCAGTTTTATGGTTTTAAATGGGATACAAAACCTTAATTAATATATATATATATTAATTAGTATAATTCCAATTTAACTGTTAGTATTATCCGTAAAGTTTATCGTAGATGTTTTTATGTGTTATATTATTAAAATCTTGAACATTTTAATCAATTCATTAAATTTCTAATAAAGAAATAACGTGTTATAAAAATTTGTAAACAAATAAAATAAAGTTAAAATAACATTTTTATATATTTTTTTTATGTAATACTTGTTAAAACTTGTAACAATTCAATGAAATATATAAAGATTGAAAATTTTAATAATAATTCGGGTAAACTAGATAACAAAATCTTTTAAAATGATAATAATTTTTTGATTTTAGATCGTGAACAGTTTCTAAAAAGATATAAGCTATTACCTTGTAATTAAATCTATTAGTAAAAATTTATTGATAATTAAATGATAAAATATATAATTTAGTCAAAAATTAAAATTCATTTCAATTCAATTTGTCTTTTGAAATTTACTAATGTCTTAAGTTTAATTGAAAATTTAATTGA
>Ga0123340_1004158_pt1 | contig 13664 bp, 9 predicted proteins | sample SirMexnodulemix_FD_89961 | JGI IMG/M metagenome (GOLD analysis project Ga0123340, IMG submission 89961) | Root nodule microbial communities of legume samples collected from Mexico - Siratro Mexico nodule mix | ecosystem: Host-associated > Plants > Roots > Nodule | place: Mexico: Nepantla... | reverse complement strand
TATAATAATAATAATAATAATATTATTATTATTATTATTATTATTATTAATATTGATAATAATATTAGGCGGATTTAAGTTAAGTTTGTTGTCAACCTAGGGATATGTTTTTCAATAAATGCTTATTTAATGAATTTCTGATAAACTTACTAAAATATTTCATAAAAAAAGTCCTTATAAAAAATGTAGGAATTTAATTATAATTAACATATTAAAGTTTTCAATTCTTTTACATTTTTATCCAATTACAGAGTAATATAGTTTTTACATATGATAAGGATATTAAAATTTATAATAATTATTTAAATTTAATATAGAGAGTAATTTGTATTCCATTGACAATGTAAAGATCTTTAGCCAACAACGTGTGAAAATTAAATTTGTAATTTAATACATATGTTTCTTTTATCTAACACTCTGCATTCAGAAAGACATGCCTCAAATGATGAAAATGATAAAGACATAAACAAAATATATGCTAAAAGCATGAATAAATTAATAAAAAAATATATTACAATATTACACACAAACACTGTTTCTTTGCAGTAGATTATTTTCAACTACAGAAAAAAAAAAACATTTTCAGTCACTTCACTATAGAGCATTTTAATTAAGCACAATTTAATTTTTAAATTGGTGAAATAAATAGCTTTAAATGTTACAACAAACCTAGAGGGGAAAAGTGAAGAAAATGTAAGAAAATGGGAGCATTGATATGGGAGAAGGAAATGAACAAATATAGGATGTGGCCACTTTTGGGAAAAGGACAAGAACTCAAAGACCTCCAATCCAGCACAAACCTCCCACACAACCTGCTCACAAACCACAACACACCAATGCCATCACCCTTCACCAACTTTACCACTATAACCACAACCAACACCTCCTCTTTCTCTCTCTCCCTGCCTTACTCTCCACAACACAAACAAAATCAAACACGTAACAACAATAACACATTACATGCCACCATCATTATTCCTCCTCACAAACTCACAAACTCTAACGCTCAATGGCTTCTCCTAATTCTGTTTCTTCTCTCAACGTCGTCGGATACACGCGCACTACTTCTCCACCCAACAACCACCCATCGTCTCTATCACACATCACTCTCTTAACCCTAACGCTCCTTCTCCTCGCCGTTACCGTTTCTCTAGCTATTTATTTCCTTCTCCGTTACCGTAACCGTTTCCTCCGTCGTATCTCTCCCTCATCCGCTTCACTATCCTCCTCCAGGAATCCGATATCGTCAGACAACGCTTCGCCTTCCATAGTTGGCTCTCTTCCGGCGTTCTCCTTCTCTTCCGTGACACGCCGCTCCGCTGCTTCTGGCGGCGGCGCGGACTGCGCTGTATGCCTATCGAAGTTCGAGCAGCACGACCTTCTCCGCTTGCTACCTCTCTGCTGCCACGCTTTCCACGCTGAATGCATCGACACGTGGCTCCAATCGAACCTCACGTGTCCGCTCTGCCGATCCGCCGTCGGTGCGTCGGAGTCCGACCTTGGGAAGGTCTTCCGAGCGTCGTCTGCCGGCGGCAGTGAGAGCTTTCGGCTTGAGATAGGGAACATCAGCGGCAGCGGCCGCCACTCCATGGAGGCCGGCGAGGAAATGCGCGGGAGGTCCTATTCTGTTGGCGCTTTTGAGTATTTCATTGACGAGGAGGCTGAGGCTGAGGTTGAGATTGCTTTCGAGTATGCAATCCGGATAAGCGTTTCTGGCGAGAAACACGACGGTGCTACTGTGGATGCGGCAGATTCTCTGCCGAGCTTGGCTGCTGAAGTAGGGCGTGGAGGAAGTAGTAACGGTAGTGGCTGGTTGAAGGATTACGTGGATCGTCTTTCGAATACGATGTCGTTTCGAAGTTCTGGAAGTTTCTTTACTGGGAGTAGTCGCCGAAATGACGTGGTTCACGGTGGAGATTACGATGCGGAGGCCAACCGTTTGGGGGATGAAATTGGTGAAATGTTTCGATGGCTCTCCGGGGTTTGAGATGTATAAGCAGAATAGTTAGTGCTGATTCAGAGTTTTATAAAAGTTTCATTTGATTACTGTTGCAGGATATTCATTCATCTTGATTGCATGAATAGCATTTTCAGAAGGACATGAAGGTATACCATCATTGAGATTGCAATTAGTTTTTTTTTTTCTTTATTTTATATTGCTTTTACTTCACTGCAAAACAGGAGAGGACCCTTTTGTGTCACTGATTGAGATATTAGTGTTCTATGTTGCAGTTGCAGAAAACTAATTTCCTTTTTTCTTTCATCAGAGTTGCTCCTAAAATTTTAACGGCTTAATTTTTTATTTATTTTTTATGAAATTTTGTTTAACCTTTTTTTTTAAAAAAATTAGTTTTCAGTTTATAATATAGCATTAATTCACTGTTTATGTATTATCGTAACTGATATAAGATATGCCAATATTTTAATATGTATGACGTTGACACATAATACTAAAAAACTTAAAAAACGATAGATAAATAAAATAAATTATAGCGTTATATTAGCTTCAACGTTTTTCTTCATAGAACCAATTTTATCAGTTACCACAATTAGCTTGCAGTTCAATTTTTAAATGGAAACAACTTACATACTCTTCCATATTATATTAGGTTCAATGTTTTCCTATGAGAGAACCTTTTATAAGCTATCACATGTATAATTTAGAGTTCATGTATTTAATAAAATATAATTTTAAATTTAATTGCAAAACAAATCAATTGTAAGGATAATAGAGTGTAGAAGTCTTTTTTTGTGTAGTGAATCTAATCATTGTAACAGTTAGTTTTTTTTTACTCTGTACTCTGTGAACTATGATACGAAACCCCAACTCTTTTTCCCTATTTCAGAAAATTGCATTTTCATCTCATGAAATCAATATATGTTAAACTTTCTTTTATTTTAGTGTAAAGGAATAGGTGAGCAACTACGAACAAACCTCTCGAGAACATTTTTAATTTCATTTCAATCTCTAAGGTCAAGGTGACTAATAAGCGATATCTAATCATTATTAACGTTTTATAATTAATTTTCAACTCGGACATACATATTTTTAAAATAAGGAAGTATATTTATATTTTCTAATATGTAATATTTCAAAATTATTAAATACCTGCACCACAAATTATAATGATCAGAACATTATGTTTTTTTTTAAAAAAAAAAATTAAAGCTCTTCATATCAGGATTTGCTTTTATGTTTTAATGTATGATATAAGTGTGTGATATTAATCTATAAGTGATAATTAAATTTAATGAATGTTTAAGTTTTAATTTATTTATTGATATGTGTAATATAGTTTATGTGTTTTACATAGATTGTACAGATAGTCATAGAAGGGATGGGTGAAAAATAAAATAATAAAAACATGATAGTGAAGGTGTGTGTTTAGAGATCGCAGGGGTGTCACTGGAGATCTTGAATTCTTCTTTTCCACCAAAACAATCACTGTGCTCTATCTCTGTTCTTCCATCCTTTCTTCATCTTCTCTCTACAAATCTCATAATGTAACTCTCCTTCCTTCTCCATTGGAGATTTTCTTCCAAAAATTGAGTAAAAAAGGTTTAAAACACTGAATCTTAAAGCTTTTGCTTACAATAAAATATTTTTCTTTCTTCTAGTTTTATATTCTCTTTGAACTAATACATTAAAAAATGAAGTTCAGTGAGGAAAGAGGAAGATTTTGAATTTTGAACTTCAACCTTGATGATTAATGGTTAGGTTACGATTTTTGAGTGACCCATAAGTTTTTTTTTTTACTTCGTTATCCTTCTTAACCTTATATATCTTAGAGAATAAAGAATCTCATATATGAGAAACTAATATAGGTTTATAGATTGTTAGTTTTTTTTACTAAATTATCCCTTCACATGTAGAGTCGAGAATTGATTTTTTTATCTTAGTATGTAAATTCCTGTGAAGAGAACCACGTTGTTTACTGACTATTTCAAACTTTGAATCAATAAATCTTAGAGTAAAAGTAAAAGTAAAAGGATGAATTGTTTGAAAAAAATTATGTTATAGAACTTCTTTGATATTAATTTGATAAATAAAAAGTTAAATAATTTATTAAATATGATTCTTTATAGTAAATATTGACTGAGAATATTTAACAAGATAGTTTTTTTAAGACATAGATAAGTCTGGTCATTGGTATGAATAATGAATATATTTAACATGATATTTTAATAAAAAATAGTCATTTTTAATTCTCACATCTATTATAATCACAATTCTTAATACAAGGATTGTCCAATATTCCTAGACTATTGGGGAATTAAACAGTTGTAATTTTAACAGAAATAACTTCATAAGTCCTAAAAACAAAAAGGAAAGATTTTCAAAAGTAATTTCACCACAAAAATAATTTAGAGTAAAAATTTAAGTTTTTAGACATTAAGATGAATAAATTTTGAGTAAAATGAACCTAATGATATTAAAAGAGGTGTGAAATTTGTATGATTATTATATTTAATAAACATCTAGAGTTTGGTGATACAATGCTGGTGGGAAAATGTTCCATACCAAAAATTCTCACTAGTAAAAAGTCATGTACTGCAAATTTGGTCTTTTTACTAATTCAATAATTTCTATGAAACATAAAATGAATATATTTTGGTTTTATCTTAAAGAGAGTTCAAAATTGATTTAGAACACACTGAAAAATCTCAAATCATTTGAAAATGAAGTTTCTTTTATTTTTTTTTTAAGAATAAATCTAAATTTTAGTGGGAAAAACTCTCAAAAGTCTTCAAAATAGATTTTATAAATTTAAAAATAGGATGTTGAAAATAGTATCAGGTCAAAATTCATTCTAAATACACATCTAAGATGTAAAACCTTAAAACCAACCATTTTTAAGAAAGAATAAACCTATATTCATCTAAAATAAGTTAGAAATTTCAGTGATTGTGATATTTACTTCTCAAAAATCTATCCTTTATTAGAAATTGATTTTCATATTTCAAAATTTTATTTTTCCTATCAAGCCTTGCTAATTTTATTTTCCTACTACTGATTTAATTTCTGTAAAGGAGTATGTCATATTCTCCCCAACGCAAAATCTTACTTTTTGTTTTGGTCCTTCTGACATGAAGCAAATACAATAAGTATATATTTTTTTCATATAAATAATACTAAGTTTATTCAAATAAAAAATATTTAACTTTGATAAATATAAAATTTAACATATAACATATGAAATATAAAGTACAAATATGAAATATACAATATAAAATTCAAAATCTTAAATATAAGATTAGGGAAGCTCTTCACAAAAATTAAAGAAAAAGTATGTTTTGACAACTCTTTTTCTATATATATATTAACATTTTTTTTTCAATAATAACAACAATTAATAAAATTTTAACAAGTAATTTTGAAAAGGTTACAATTTGTGGTTATATTATTACACAAACATGAGAAACTTCAAAATTTAACTTTTCAAGCCTATTGACAATATGTAGAAGAATAAGTTATCAAATGTTATGTATTGAAACATTGGGCAGAGCTTTCTGCCTTGTTGTCTTTTCTTAAATCCTTTTTATCTGTTTTGTTAATAACAAACATGGAAGTTTACTCAGCTAGAAACTTAACAATTTTTAAGGTTTCTTAAAAGCAATTGATTTACAAAATGTTCAAAAAATAATAAATACTTAAAAGATAGTTGAACCAACTGTTTTAACTGCAAAAAAATTGTTCAACCATTTCCAATTTGTACGTATTCAGTAAAAACCTTTTAGATTAGTTATGCTTACAACAACTCAACCACCTCTGTATTTTGTCTATTTTGTCCTCGGAGATTATTTGCTTGTACTTTTTGGTATGTCGTGTCCGCGTCAGAGTACCAACCAACAGTGGGAGAATAAAGATTAAGCTGAGAGAGAATCACGAGAGAGAGTGAGTGAGGGAGAAAGAAGCAGGAACAGAAAGAGAAAAGGAATTAAGAAAGCAGCAGAAGAGCGTGTGCGCGTGGTATGCACATAACATAATTCAGTTCTTTGAACCAAAAGATAAAACAAACCAAGTTGTGAATCCTGTTGGTTTGAGTAATTATAATATCCTATGCAATTGGCATCGTCATCTCTATCGTCCTACGTTTTCAAAAGTTATCGAATCATGTGTGAAAGACATTTCCTGTTCCTTTTATTTTATAATCATAATAACAAACTTTATCATTTTGGCCACCCCTTATTCTATTTTCCTTGGATTTATTGATTTGAATCGTCAAAAGGTTAATCTAATTAGGATCGTACATAAAGGGGGCGAATTTAATGTTTGTATAGTTATTGTAATTGTAATATTATTGTATATGTTCAGTTATTGGTTTACTTTGACTGACCCAATTGGTGTTGTGGCGTGGAGAAGTTTGGGACTGTGCCGAGACACAAAAAGGTCTTTGATTTTGATTTAATATTTTTTCCCAATTAAATACTTTTAGTAATATTTGAATTTATAAATGGGCTTTCGGTTTGGTGGATGATAGAGCGATTCGGGAGGTTTATTTGTAGGGTTCCTAATTTACTCTTTCGTTCTTGACTTTATTGACATTGATTCGATTTGGGGTGTGGATTTTCCTCCTGAGTTCTTCGCCAAGTTCGGAATTTGACCAATTTGGTTGCTGATTCTCGCCTCAATTTGATCTGGGTCGTTCTCTTTTCTTCTTCAATCTCCTCAGAGTTGTGTTGTTGTTCCCAATTCCTTCGGGACAAAGCTAAAACCTTTATTCCTATCTTCTTTCTGGTTGGATTTGTTATCATGTAGAATCGTTAAGAGGCATTGGGTGGGGAGAGTAGAAGCTATTGTAGTAGTGTTTTGTTAGTTGTGACGAGTGGTGGTGGTGGTGGTGTCTTTTTTCTATATATGTATTTGGAGGAGTTTGGTTATACATGATGTTCCATTCTCAGGGTGCGTCAAGACATTGTAGTCTCCTTGCTGTCCTGAGTGGTAAATCAAGAGACACTAAGCAAAAGCAGAAGCAGAGTGCTGCTTCTGAGGATCAACCTCCTTACCCCTTTCCAGAGCTTTCTTCCTCTGGCAGTCTTGAGGTGACCATCTAGTTTCTATTTATGCAAATTTTTGTCTTGTTTTCTTTTCTGTTCACTGTTGGTTGTGTGAGAGAAAAATATTCTGAAGTGGAATTTTAATCTTGTGTGTGAATTTAGGTCAAGTTATTGATCAAACCTAGTACTGATGAACTCGGTCGAGCTCTTGAACAACTACAGCCGGATTTTGTTTACCTGCAAGGTCAGCTGCAAGAAGATAGGGGAGAAATTGGGCCCCTTGTATGGGAGGATTTTGACCTGTCTGCCCCAGAAGCATTGTGTGGATTATTTGGTTCCAAATTACCTAATACCGTGAGTCTTGTGTGGATGATTTTGTTCTGTGATTGTTTGACACAGATAGTGTATTTTTTGATGTTCAATATTTCATGATATTGTTGCAGGTTTATTTGGAAACTCCCAAGGGAGAGAAATTGGCGGAGGCACTCCGTAATAAGGTATTTTTTTATTTATTTTAGATCAGATTTGATATGAAAACTAAAGTTTGCTGGTTTAAGCTTGCTGGTTTAAAGTAATTAATGAAGTGGTGACTAAACCGAATATAGTTTTATAATTCATTAGTTATCCCTACAAACTGAAAAGGCTGATTGGGTACCAATTTGTGGAACCAGTACTCCCAAATTTGCTTATTGATCATGTAATCTTTAATTTGATGAAGTTGTTTTATTGTTAATGTATCCATTACCTTGTATTGGATAATTGCGAACCTTGTAATTATGGGTTAAACTAGCTGGCTTAATGAGGACGTTCAAGATGTGACGATGCAATATATTGGTTTTTATGTTCCTTTATCATGAAGAATAATTGAATAAAGGTTTTTTGTTTGGCAGGGAGTTCCATACACTATCTATTGGAAAAATGATTTTTCAAAGTATGCAGCTTCACATTTTCGTCATTCTTTTCTCTCAGTAGCACAGAGGTATGGTCGTCTATCATCTTGGGTGTCATGCTTTACTCTGGTTGTGCTTTTGTTTTTTCTTGGATAAAAATGGGTTTAATGACTGTAATCACATTTCTCATTTACTAATTTTGTCTTCTACCATTGAAGCAGACATGAGACATGGTGACACAAAAATGTTTTGAAATTTTTTGTATTTTGGTCTATGTATTGTAATGTAGCAAGTTCAAACAATTGGGTGCAGTTTTTTTTTTTTCTTTTTTACTTTTGTTATTTACTTGGGTATTGGTTAGAAGTTACTTGACTAATCACCATAACATGCATGTATCCCTTAATGTTGTGGTTCTAATGGTTGATATTATGTTTTGTAGTACATCCAGTCATACATGGGATGCTTTCCAGCTTGCTCTGGCATCTTTTAGACTATACTGTATACAAAACAATGTCTTACCTTCCAACAGCCAGAAGGGTGCTGGTAAGCTTGGGCCACAAATTCTTGGGGTGCCTCCCAACATTGATACTAGTCCATCTGTAGCAGACATGAAGGAAGAGGAAGAGGAAAGTTCACCTGAGACTATTTCTGCTGTAAAGATATATGATGATGATGTGAACATGAGATTTCTTGTTTGTGGAGTTCCTTGTACATTGGTAGGCCTGTATAGCTGATTTAGTTCATTTTCATTTTGTTATTACTAATAGTTCTTCTCATGTGATTTGCCTGTTATAAACTGATTCCATTTCTTTTACTCTCCCCCTCCAAAAAGGATGCTTGCTTGTTGGGGTCATTAGAGGATGGACTCAATGCTCTTCTATTTACAGAAGTAAGTTTGTTGATTGTGTTTACTTGGATTTCTTGGTTTATCTGCTGTTGCTTTCTGGGTGCTAGATCATATTTTTTTTCTTACTATTCCATACGAAATTGCATGTTGACCCTTCAATCAATTTAAGTAATTACTAAGGCTAAGTTGTGGTGAAATTCTGCTTGTTTCGCTTTAGGAATGTTGTATTGAATTTGGTTTTGAATATAGTTTTGTACGACATGTAAAGTATATTATCATATCAAAGAATGTAGATAGATCTTATGGCATTTTTCACCTTGTTTAGACAATATAATCTACATAATACATAAGAGATATGCATAGATCATTTCATATCAAAGCAACTACCATTTAGTTCATACATGGGATCAGGTTCACCGTTAACAAACCCAAAGTAACCCTCCTTCAAAACCAAGATTACCAAGTCTAAGTGCCAATGACTGTGGAAAAAGATTAAAATGAATGAATTTATACAAAGTAAGGATCCTAAATGAGGACTATGCAATGTCAAGGACTAAAATGACAGAGATTTACAATCTCAGGGACTAGAATGGGAGATTTACTAATATTTAGTTACTTTAACCGTTTCATTTAATTGTTTTGTTACTCATGTATATTTTTCTGTTTCTACTTTGGCTTTTTCTCAGATACGTGGATGCAAACTTCACAACAGGACTAGGTATTTTGAAGGTTCTGACTCCAGAGAGATGTGTTTCTGCATCACCTTTTAGCATTCGGTGGAAAATATGTCAAACACATCCACATTCAATTAATCTCTAATTTGGAACTAATATTTTGTTTTTAATTTTTATCTTTTATTAGCATCTTATGCAGTTTATTAATTTCTTTTACTGTTGTATATTTTATAGTGCTCCACCACCACCTCTGCAAGCAGGAACATTCTCACGTGGTGTAGTGACTATGCGTTGTGATATATCCACATGTAGTACTGCTCATATATCACTTTTGGTGTCTGGTAGTGCAGACACTTGTTTTAATGATCAGGCACGGGTGAATTTGCTGTCAGTGTTTGGCTTTTTTACATATATGCCCTTCAAAATGTTTTTGCTTACCCATCACTTTTTTCTCTCCTTTGTTTGTACGCTCAGCTTTTGGAGAATCATATTAAGAAAGAGCTTATTGAGAAGAGTCAACTTGTTCAGGCATTTCCTAATCATGAACAAAGTAAATCACATTCCTTGGAGCCTCGAAGATCTGCCTCTGTAGCCTGTGGATCTAGTGTGTTTGAAGTTTGTGTGCGAGTACCTGCATGGGCTTCACAGGTTAAATGTTGTTTCTTAAGATTCCTTGTGTCAGTTAAAGCTTTCTAAAATATAATTTAATGGCCCTTAAAAATTGTTTTTTAACAACCAAGGGGTTTAGATGGAGGTTTTGTTTCAGTTTGTTTAGATGATGACTTAGCTGCTTGGAACATTTGGACTTAGTTTTTTTTTTTCTTTTAGAATAATGAAACCTTATGTTTTGATTGATGGGTTTTTCATATTTGTGCACAGGTTCTGAGGCAGCTTGCATCCAATTTGTCATACCGTAGCCTAGTTATGTTGGGAATTGCTAGCATTCAGGGATTGCCAGTTGCATCTTTTAATAAAGATGATGCTGAGCGCCTTCTTTTCTTTTGTACTAGGCAGGAGAAAGAAAACTGTCCTAACGAACAAGTTTTCTCTGCAATTCCAAGTTGGCTGAAACCTCCACCACCCAGTCGGAAAAGATCTGAACCGTGCTCTAGTTCAAAGTCTATCAATCCTAGTGGCCGGGGAATTGAAGATGTTGGTGTTCGCAGACAGAAATTAAATCTTGCTGCTATGAGGCCAATACCTCAATCTCATAGACAAAAGATTCTCCCCTTTTCTGGTTTCTCTGGGGGTGCAAGATATGATGGAGACCATGGAAAATCAAGTCAGCCGCTTGCTCCTAATAAGCATAATGTTTCAGGCCCTACTTCAGTTTCAAATAGGAAATCTGTGTCGAACTCATTTCAAGCTAACCAGATTATTTCTTTGAATCCATTACCTATGAAAAAGCATGGTTGTGACAGAGCTCCTATACGTGTTTGCTCAGAGGTGGTTTACACTTTTTTTTTTCTTGTTGACCTTTGCTACTTCCATTGGTTTTTGCATCAAATGTTGTATTATCAAATTATTAATGCATTTTATGTCAAATCTAAATCCCAAGTTTATCTTTTTTTGTTTCTCCTCGATGCATTTTCTGGCAGGAGGAATTCTTGAGGGATGTAATGCAGTTTTTGATCCTTCGGGGTCATAATCGTCTAATTCCACAAGGCGGACTTGCGGAGTTCCCTGATGCCATTTTGAATGCGAAACGCCTTGACTTGTTCAACTTGTACAGGGAGGTAGGACATTTTAATACTTAAAGCTAAATGTGTAGTGCAGAATAGTAGTGTAAAAGTACAAACTGTAACTTGACACTTGGGTATTTCAGGTGGTTTCAAGAGGAGGTTTTCATGTTGGAAATGGTATCAATTGGAAAGGGCAAGTTTTCTCAAAGATGCGGAATCACACTTTGACAAATAGAATGACTGTATGGATCCTGAACTTATTTTTGTCTTTCCTTTAACATGACATTTCCTTTCATTACATGTGCATATGTATTGGCTAAGATCATTTTCATAAATGTGGCCTACAATTTTACTAGAGTACAGATCATTCCCCTCTTGCTAGTTGATAGTATATTTTTAATTTTCTATAGGAATGAACCTTTAGCAATCCTTTCCTTATCAGGCATCTTGCAGTTTTTGTTGAGACGAATGTTTCAGATATGGCATATTTTGCTCATACATCTTAGTGACATATATTTCAAATTCTATAGGTACGAACTTTAGCAATCCCTTCCTAATCAGGCATCTTGCAGTTTTTGTTGAGATGAATGTTTCTGTTCTCATTTTTTCTTTGCATTTATGTTCTCTCATTACTTGTGGGCAGCAATTGTTGTATTAATGCACTAGTGAGTGTCATTGATAAGAAACTTAGGTGAACCACACCACAAAAGCTAGCTATTGTAGTTGGAGTGGAGACTACAGAGACTTTATAGACCCCACACTAGAATCCAATACTTCCAATGTGTGGACTCAAGTTCCATCCATACCTTGCCATTGGATTCTACCAGTCATTATTAGTATTAAGCTCTCTTTGTAGACACCTACTTAAATTTGATGTATATGAGTAAACAAATACTTCCTATGCTATAATCGCTTGCTATGCAAGTTGCATGACCCATTCTCAGCTTTGGTAGGGAAATTATACAAAAACAGTAGCATGTGACTCCTGCCATTTGCAGTACAGGAAATTTGAATTGAATTTGTCCACAATTTTATGCAAAATTTATACACCTATATGACTAAAAGGGATATATCACAGTTTCCTTCTGGTTGTGTTTTACAAATACTTTAGATCCACATTCTATGCATTCTTGGAGACATTAATTATTTCCTTTTGCTATCAGGGTGTTGGCAATACACTCAAAAGACATTACGAAACTTATCTCTTAGAATATGAATTAGCTCACGATGATGTGGACGGAGAGTGCTGCTTGATGTGTCACAGGTCTGCCTTCTCTGCTGTCTCTTTGTACCTATGTAGGATGTGGAGGTGACCAACTTGTCTTATTGACTATTATTTACCTTTGTTGTTGGAGCAACAGTAGTGCAGCAGGTGACTGGGTGAACTGTGGTGTATGTGGTGAGTGGGCTCATTTTGGCTGTGATCGGCGGCAGGGACTTGGAGCATTTAAGGTATTACTAAGTTTTTGCTATAGTGTGTAAAGATCAAATAAATGCATGACAGGTAAAAGCCTTTCAAAGGGACTTTTTTCTTTTAGCTTTTTGGATCACTCACATTTTAAAACACTTTTCTGTTTTGTAATTGTTTCCATTGCTCCTTTGGGTGTGATGTAAAATTGAGATGGAAAAGAGTAAAGAAAGAAATGATTTCCATTTCCCAGATTGTGTCCAGTGTCATTCAATGTATGCATATATTTTGTGCATAGCTTCAGATTGTAATTGAATGGAATATGAGATGCAAACTTTATCCTTATTTCTGACCACTTTATATTGAATGGCAGGACTATGCCAAAACGGATGGACTGGAATATGTATGTCCTCGCTGCAGTGCCTTAAAGTTCAGTAAAAAGTCCCAAAAAACTGCAAATGGTTATTAACAGGTTAAATGATGCTGTTTTTTTGTAAGAGAAAAAATGTACATGACAAGTGTTTAGATAGATTTACTTACATATCCTATGTGCTCAGACTTGTCTGTGTCAATTCATAAGGCTAGGTTCTAACGACTGAGATTGTTTCACTTATGTTGAAGCTTTAGATTTTTTTTATTTTTTATTTTATTTTGCCAAAGGTACCCATGCCTAGAAAGAATGAGTGTCTTCATACACCTTGGCTACACTTTGGAATTCAATGCAATTATTATTATTTTTAAAATTTGCACATTTCTTTAGTATGAGTTGAGACAAGATGGTGATTGAACAAATTTCTTGATGTACATTATTAATTCCTATGATTATAAATGTTTTCGTGACAATCTAAAATCATCATCAAATTCATAAAAAAAAAATTACAATAAATTCATGTTTTATTTAGTGAAGGAGAAGAAGGAAAAAAAAGTAAAAGTAGGGTATTTAAAAGGGGTGGAGATGTGAGTAAATACTAAAAAAGTGTTGAGTCCTAGAATAAGCATCTATGGAATGGAAAATAAAATTACAATGCTAATGCTGTCATAATTGATTATACAGAACATAATAACTTCATTTTCTCAAAAATAATAAAATTAAAAATAATTTTAAAATAATATAAAAATTCATAAATAAAATAATAGTAATAGTAATAGTAATAAAAATAATTA
>Ga0123340_1004157_pt1 | contig 13667 bp, 7 predicted proteins | sample SirMexnodulemix_FD_89961 | JGI IMG/M metagenome (GOLD analysis project Ga0123340, IMG submission 89961) | Root nodule microbial communities of legume samples collected from Mexico - Siratro Mexico nodule mix | ecosystem: Host-associated > Plants > Roots > Nodule | place: Mexico: Nepantla... | reverse complement strand
TATATATATATATATATATATAGTGCATAACAGCACGATTGATTGGGCGCATATTCCATGATCGTAGGGGAGGTGGAAAAGTGTTAATTAATTAATTCTTGTTTAATGTTTGGAATCACGAGTGAGGAAATCTAAAAACTAGATTTGTGGGACAAGACATTATGTTTAATGTAATTTAAAGGATATGGTGTGGTTTGTCTTTTTCCGGCATAAGGTACTTGAATTGATGCTTTTCCCTGTGAAGGAATGGTTTCAAGCAAAGAGGGGGAAATAGTGCAGCCTTATTCGTGAGGATGCCTAAAGCTGTTCATCTTTTTGAGTCTAGGCTCAAAATTGTAGGGCACTGCATGTTTTCTTCCCAATTTACACACAGAAACCTACTACTGCTACTAATAATAATGATATCTCCTAATAAAAATACAGGTTCTAGTAATTATTAATGCAATTTTGGTAATTTTTTGAAGTGAATTAATAGGGGGGAAAGAGAAAAAGAAAAGGGAAAACTTTTTGCAGTTTGTGTGTGTGTGTGAGAGCCTTAGAAAATGGGTGTAGCCCTGAAGGTGGTGCAGAGAGAGAGTGATGAGAAAAGGCATGATTGCTAAAGAGGAAGTGAAAGGTTTGTTCATTGGCATGGGCCCTAAAATGAAATGTCAAAGTTCAGGGCATCAAATCTAACACAAGGCCTGCCCCTTAACAAATCTCCCAAAATCCGATGCCTAATCATTTGAGTTTTATTTAAATTTTCATAAAGTCTTCCAAGTTTATTAGTGTAAAAAAGTGCACCCCTTTTGTGAAAGTTGTCTCCCATAGTTTTCCATGATTCATGTGCCTCACCTTTACAATAAGGGATTCAATTTTTTTTCTATTTTTTTTTTTTTGAATGTAATCTCCCTCTCATGTCTCATCATTCAATTTTAAACCCAAAGGTGAAAAGAAAAAGATCATGATATATCAATCAATGAAATGAAAAAGATTACAAACTTTTGGATGGATAATAACCCGGCCCAGCCTTTTCATGCAAAGGCACGACTTACTTTAACTTCACACAAATTATAAGCTTGGGAGTTTCAAGCATAATTTTTTCAACCCTTCTCATGCTTCAGAAATTTTCATAATTTGAACATTAATAATATGAGTGGCTGCAATGTGTTAACAGACTAAGGGCTTCTTTTGTCACAATGATGTCAGACACAAAGATGAAATTCTCAGATATTGCTTATCATCTCTCTTTCAAACCTAACTCGCTCTAGTCGATTTAAATGCACTATCAAGAGTGGGGTAGACCATCCCATAATATACTGAGTTTGGAGAAGATTACTTTAAAGTTTATGCGTATTGAACTCTTAAATTTTTGACATGTCAATGTCACAACGTGCTTTGGATTAAATTAAAAGATACATACATTTATACATGTTCGCTTGTATTTTATTCTCTTGTTGGTTGTTGTAGATCTTGTTGAGCTAGATATATCTAACAAAATCATAAACATCCTAGACTAAAAAGGTTATGAGATAATGAATGGTTCTACCTTTTTAAGGAAAAAAATATTTATTCAAACAAACCCAATCGTGTATTAGGTAAAATTAAGTGAGATTTAAGACTTTGAAGGCATATATCCCATCTAGCACATAGAATGGACGTAGCTGCATCAATGTTAATTACTGCGAGACGTAGCTTTTTCTTCACCCATTGTTTGAATGAAATGTGAAAAATTAATAATGAATTTCTGAATACAAAAGTGAATGATTACCATGTTTGATATATAATTTGAAATTTCGTATGTTTTGTGTCTTGATTTTGGAACTCAATTATTTGATTATTTAAGGTCCTACTTATGAAGTCCAACCAACTAATAAACCATGGCATCAAAGTCTCATTCCATTGAGTGGTTTCTTACTTTCTTTCTACCCACAGCAAGTACTTTTAAATTTATAGAGGTTCCTTGCAGATCCCACATGCATTAAATCCATCAAGATAAAAAGTCTTATTCATGAGTGTAATAGAACATGCACGCGTACCACTTTTCTTTTCTCTTTCCTTCTTCAGACTAATAAGCGTATGGTGCGAAATCGAAAACAGACAAAAAGTGATGGAGAGCTAAATCAATGCCCGCTTTTTTATTATCATTTTTCACCCAATAATAATAACCCCTTTTATTTTAATATATTCATAATTCATTATTTGTTCAGCTGCCCACATCTTTCGCACATCACGCCTACATATTCTCTAGCTAGTATAACTAATTATACGCATAAAATATTCCTCAAATTCAATCAAAATAACAAACATTGAAATAAACTTCCTTTCATCAATCGACAGCTTCATTTGTTTTGTGTCTGTAAATCTTGATCAAGAAATAAAATAATTTTTTAAGTCACTGACTAATACTTACCAAATATGGGTCATTTTCGCGTAACCATTAACGCAATAGTTTAAGAATCAAGAAATATGAAATATTTATAAAAAAATGGCAGATGATATTCATAACATAAATGTTTTGATAAGGAAGATCAATTACCATAGTGTCCTAATCCAAATATAAATTACTTCCTTCAATAATGATCACATGGCAGGTTTTTCTAATTTGTTTAGAAAAATATATATTATTGAAGGTGTGAATGCATAGAGCTATAGCTAGAAACTGTGAAACACATTACATTCGATACTATAGCTAGAAAAATATATATTATTGAAGGTGTGTATGCCAATGTACTTTCGTTTTGTTTATTTCAAAAGTTATTTTTAAACTTGTACTTTTGTTTTGCCAAGGTGTGCTGCGAGAACGAGAAACTATTTTTCAGTTTAAATTTTGAAATGTCTAAAAAACACATGAACATATCTTTCATTTTGATAAAACGAGATTGCGGCAACCTAGAATCCCCCAAATCTTGCCACAAATTACTCCTAGAATCTACAATTTTATAATGACCGTCAAATTAAAAATTGGAAAAGGGAAAAAAAAGAGTAGACTCACAGAAGAAGAGTGCAAGGAAGCAGACAAAATGGCAAAGAAACATTAGAGGTAAAATCAGAATAGAAGGTGCGACAAAAACAGGAAAAGAGAAGATATATACATACAGTCTTGTCTGTGTTGTTCTATCTATGCTGCACATTGTACATTCTCTGAACGATAATTTCACACAAGTCAAAACCAAAATCCATATACAGTGACACCAACACAAACTGATGCTACCGTTTATAGTTCACCAAATAGAGACACAAATTGTGAAACAAACGTCCAAACGATCGAAACCTCTCAAGGATCCTTTCGTGTGTGTGTGTGTATATATATATGTACTGTGTGTATATATATTAATGAAAACCACAATTGAGATTTTTTGACGATAACAAACATAAAAGAAAGTAGAGAAAGACATTATTTACGCATAATTCTTCTAAAGGACCCAAAAAAAGTGTTTAATTAATTTTGATGGTCATGGTTAAGCTGAGGATACCAATTACCAATATTCTGTCTCTCATATATCTCATGAATTAAAGCGTATGAAATTATATTTATGAATCTATATCTCATCCCTTTTTACTTTGTTCATATTCTTTTCCCATTTGATGGTTGGTTCCTGCTCTACTCAGAAGAACAATTAATCCACGATTCGACCATACCTTCGCTTCTTGCAGCCACAGCACAATCCGGTGCTCCCTTCTCTCCATGAAAATCCGAAACACTGTTTCTGTAGTTTAAGGTGGTCGTACCAGTGGCAGTGCCTCCACTCAGAGACCTCAGAACCCCTCCATCATTGGTGCCGCCAATTCTTTGGGCCTGGGCCCAGTCTGCTGAAGAAGGACCACGCATGTTGTTGTTTATGCTTATGTTGTTGTTGACCCTCGACAATGCTCCATCCGAAGAAGAAGAAACCAAGTTCATGTTTTGATGATGATGGCCAACGTGCGCATGCCTCAATCCCAGTTCTTCCAACCCACCCATCTTGAGGTGCGAGTCCACAGCACTGGGCGTGATTTCCAAGGAGGGTTGTTGTTGTTGTGTTTTGGAACCAACAAGAACAGAAGAGTCGTTGTTCCCGAGAATAGATTGGAGGCTCAGAATTGGGTTGTGCATGTTCAGAGAGTGCTGCGGGTAGTGAATGGAGGTTGAACCGGAACCCGAATTGTTGTTAGAAGCCAAGGTGTTCAGCATGGGAGAAAAAGAGTTTTGTGGGATTGAAGAGGGTTGAGCTTGGACTTTGTGTGCAAAGGGGCGAAGAAGATAAGACGGTGTTTGTGTTTGCGTTTGTGAAGGAGGTTGTTCTAAATGAGAGGAAGCGGATCTCAATAACGCGGAGGAAGATGCATTAGAAGAAGCAAAGAGATCCAACCTGGTTCTCGGGAAGGGTGAGGAAGTGAAAGGAGGAGCTGGGATGCCAGTAAATTCCTGAACCATGGCTCGGAAATTCGTGGTGTCCGTAGTGAGCACAGTAGTTGGTGCACGCCTAGAAGCTCTCGACCTCTTCTTCGGGTTTCGAACCACGTTGGTGTTGGTACTGTTTTGTTCAAATCCTCCTCGTGGAGAAGCATTTTCGGGAGCGAGAGTGGTGGGAAAAGCAGAAACAGCAGCGTTAACAGCTCCTCCTCCGCGTGTTTGACTTTGACCTGCACCCAGTTGAGTTAACAGAAAACCCTGGTTGTTGTTGTTGTTGCCGTTGTTGTGTGGGGAAGGCGAAGATGAAGCGGGCATCAAGGCAGCGAGATCGGGTTGGGATCTGGCAACCGTGTTCCACACCATGTCAAGATTAAGGATTTGGGTTGTGTTGGGGTGTGAGTGAGACCTTTGTGTTGGATCCAAGTAATTGGATAAAGGGTCGAAGCCGTGGGTTGCTAACGTTGTTAACGTTGTCGGTTGCGGCGGAGGAACGGTGTTGTTGAGGAAGGCAGAGATGGATGAGGAGGAGGAAGGGTCGGCGCGTGAATCGTAGTCGTCGTCAGCGGCGGTGCTGGAGGATTGCATACTGCCACTGTTGGGCGAATCCATGAGAGCCGAAAATGGAAAGACGTGAGGGAGAGAGGGAGCAGAGAGATTTGGTTTATTTGTTACTGGCTATGAGTGAGTGTGAGAATGAGGTATGGGTATGGGAGAAGAGAGAAGAAGCAGTAGAGAGAAAAGGTGTTTGTGGGTATGTGGGAGGAAAAGATATATAGATAGATAGAGTGTACCTACCAACAACACCCACGTCTCGGAGGCTCTGATCTGCAAAACCCGTACACGGTGTGTGTGTGGGTGTGCTCTCTTCTTGCGTTACTTTTTTTACTTAATTTGTCTTTCACCAAAAGGGTGGAATGGAGGATACACGTAAACAAGGCTGTATTTAATACTACTTCCACTCTGCAGAGAGAAGCCGTGGGCTGGTTTTTTTCTCTGTTTGGGTTGTGACTGAGAGAGAGAAGGAGGGTGTGTTAGGGTTTCACAAGTGAAACAGAAAGAGAGAGTGTGCGTGTTTGTGTGTCAAAAGGAGGGGCCGGGGGAAGAAGAAAAGGATGGTTCTCTAGCCTTTTCTTTCTCTTAAAAAAGAGGCTGCTTTGGCTTCTGCTTTCATCTGGGAAAAAAAATATCAGAGTGGGGTAGACATGGTAGCTATCTAGGCTGAGCCCAGCCTCCAATGGTCAAAGTATGTGAGAGTTGTGGTTCTGATTTGCTCAACAAAAATCACAGATATATTGGTTTCAGGGAGAAGATATTATTAGTTTCTTAATTATATTATCAATCAATACATGGTACCTTAAAATAACAATTAAGAAAATTAAGAATGGGTATGTTTGAAAATATGAATAGTTAAGGGATAATGAAAATAGAGAGATGGTTGTTGAATTGTGCATAATGAAAGAAAAGAGAATACGCATCAAGAAAGGAATACAAATACGTGTGTATATAATATCTAGATTTATGCACATAAAAAGAAATGATTGTTTTGACGGGTAAGCCCATCATATATACTGCTTGCTATTATATATCCCAATCTGGACTCATATTCATAGCAAAAAAAACAAGAAATGCATCGACTTACTACCACATGTCATTTAGATTTGACCCCTCCGTTTCTAATTTATTTATATTTATATAATATCAGCAACCAGCAGAAATAAAATATGCATAAAAATGATAAAAGCTGAAGGAATCTTTCACAGTCTTGCTCTGCTAAAAGATGCAGAAGGAAAATCATGATATTTATCATGTAAGCCTATATATTCTGCTTTCAGATGATTGCTTTTCTGTAACATCTTTCTTGTGTTTCTCATTCTTCTATGTTGTTGAATAGCTGAATCAGTTCAACAACATTATAGTTCGCTCCAACCATCCAAACTAAAAAAACTAAATAGCAACCGAGGTGTTGCCTTTTCTCATTATTATTATCATTATTTGCAACTCCCATCCTCACCATTCAATAACAAATTAAATTTAATATTTTTCTAAATAATCAACTTGCTTTGAAGAATATGTAGCGGTCGTTGTCACTTGTACGTGTAATATTTATATGCCTTTTCCTTTTTGATACACCTATGGTCTGTATTTGCCCCCTAGCTATATATATATATATAATATGATATAATATAATGAAATTCCCTACCAAACCAAACCATGTAAACCCTTTCTCCCACGTCTTCTAGGTCTACACGTAATACATGAATGTAAGATAATTCACTAACTATAATTGTTTTAACCACTTTTCGCGCTAATGACTCCTTCAGCTAGCTCGTTTTTAAGTTGGCTTGCAACTTGGAATCTCATTTTAGCTTTGTGGTATAAATGGAATATTGGTTGTTATGATGGAAATTTTATTGCAAATTACAAAAGCTGGGAGAGAGGTTGTTGTGATTTCCCAAGATATGTTACACCAACACATAAAAAGTTTAGCCTTTTACTATACTTTTTTAATTAAAAATTAACTATTTTTTGGCCTTACAAAGGACAAGCTTTTCAGAGTCCTTTAACGTGAACAACATGGGCCCTCAGGATATGTTTTTCTGAATTCAAAATTTTGTTTTTGATTAAAGAATTGTTGTGGTTACATTTATTTGAAGTTCTTCTGTATTCAATGCCACAAGTACGCATTTAAAGTAAATGAATATAGAAGATAGTCTAAAAAATGAAGCACCAGAGAAGCAACGTGCTCAGACTCCGCCAATATTTTTTCTTCTTTTTTTTTTTTCATTTTCCGTAATTGGTAGGGATTATTATCAAAAGATAAGGAACTTACTATATATAATACTCTATGATTTAATGACATTGTAAAAATTGTATTTATTTCTCTCATTTTTATACATTTTTATTTTTATATCACTTTATTTATCGTAAATATGTTTCCATGATACTAAATATACATTATTTGAAAAGGTTAACCACAGCGATTTAATAAGTATCACGTATATGATAAATGGCTATATTGAATCCAGTCACATAATTGATTTGGTACGGTACAACTAGTAATTTTTTTTTTAAATTAAGTTATATATATCCAGAAACAATTATAATCAAAAACTGTTTATTAAATGACTGAGTTTGAAATTATAAAAATACATAATTTGTTTATTTTCTTTTCGTTTTCTCTGCTCTTTGTTTGACGTGTGAAAAAGAACCGAACAAGTACTAAGATTTAAATGGAGAAAAAGATGTCTCTTTTTGTTTTCATAGTTTTTAACTTCATTTCTCATTAAAATAAAATAAAATCTGAGTTAGATTTTGATTAACTTATTTGATATAGGTATTTCTTTTAAAGATTTGAATTAGTCTGGATCAAAATTTGATCTAATTGAAAAAACACGTCAAAATATAATATATGGTTGGGATTTAGATGTATAATAACTTTACTCTTCCTTTTATTCCAATACGATCATACATGTATATAATGTAAACTTGTAATTATATAGTTTATATAAATAGGTCAATTTATCACGTGGTAATTTTTTCTAAGATTTAAAGTATGATGATTTTATTTAATTATTTTTAATCAAGTTTAGTTTTCTTAATTAATAAGTTAGGTAAAATTGAAGGCGTGCCTAGCCGCCTTTGACCTATTTCTTGGTGAGAGTTGTACATTTTTAGTTTTTATGGTGCATAAATAAATAAGGCCCAAGGTCTTAGTTATACACTGATCACATTAGCTAAATAATTAATAACACAACTTTGATTAGAGAAACTATGCCTTGAAAAATTCGGCAAGTCATTCTGCAGCATCTTCAGGACCCTAATTAAGGATCGAAAGTAACCTTTATCTTCTTTCTAATTATAAGATTCTTTCTAATAAAGTATTATGATATTTGTATTTTTAACCAATTAATATTTGGTGAAATGTATAAATACAAACGCAGACGTGGCCCTCATTGATCTGAGCAAAGGTGTTGAACTAATTATGTATGTAGCATTGTTGAAGTTACTTGAAGATGTAAAACTGCTTTAATTTGTATTATTATTAATTAATTAATTAATTAACTGGGATGTGGTCACGTCCCTTCCACCTACAAAGATAAGTGGAAAATGAAAAGAAAGATTGGGAAGTGATGATGGGACCTTTAACCTCTAATCTCATGCCCATTATTCCCAAATCCATGCTTCCAATCTTCCACGCACTGATCATTTTTCATTGGTATCACAATAATCATCATTTATTTTTGTTGTTCATCACAAAACATTTGTTTTTGGATTGGGGGGCCTCATGCTCCTCCTGCATCTTCTTTCTCTCTTGATGCTTCCACCAAATTTACACCAAAATGCTTTTTATTTCTTTCTTTCTGTTACGATTCCTCCTCGAATGCCTTTTCAGCATATTAAACAACTAATGAAACAAACTAAGGATCAAATGTTTTAGTTTCCCATTTAACGTGTTGTGTAATGTATACACTTGATTAAAAAAAATTGTTTGGAAGCCTAAAAATTACTGAGACAGGTAATTTTTTTCATACATATAACAAGAAATTAAACTCCTAATAATGTTTAAGAAATTCAATTATGTTAAATTTAGTGGTATCCCTTGCCATTTTATAAATATAAAATAAGTGAAGTGAAAAACATAAACGAATAAATATGCATTTCATATATAAAAGTAGCTTGTAATATTTAGATCAATTTTGTAAAAGTAAGTTAGATACATAACATAGCATAATTGTATACTAAACCCTAAAGTCTAAATCTTAAACATAACATGAGAATCTATTTGAATAAAGTTTATCTAACCTATTGTTTCACTTATTACCAAACGGCCGGTTGTCAATAAGTATTTTTATATAAATAGGTACAATCTTATTTTCTAATTTTTTATTATTTTTGTTTAGGAAAAAGTTAACAACGTAATTAAGTTTTTTTCCACAAAAGTTGTACCTAAAGTAATAAAAAATAACTCGATGATTTTTCTGATTCATATAGCATTCATAAAGAATAATCATTGTTTTTATAAAATTGCAGAATGCAAGATATCGTTTTTCTAAAATGTGTGTTCATGGACGATGTTATATATGTATATATTATGTGAAACAGTAAATTACATTTAAAGAAAAATAATTCTAATTTGTATACTGTTTATTTTTTCATTTTTAACCCTCTCTTATTATAATTTCTATTTTTTCATAAATTTTAATTAGTTCACTGTTTTAAAATGTAAATATGAATAAAAATTGCTTTTTTTCAAAAACATATTTTACTTCTTTTTCTTAAACTAATATTCTTTAAGAAATAATACAATTTTCTTGATAACACAAATATTTTGTACACTACAATATAATAATTTGATAAATTTACCTAAAAAGTATGAAATAACTTCCTGCACCTCACCAAGCGGAACCTGCACCCATCAATTTCAAAAATACTAAAAATATCTTTAATTTTTTATTTCAAAATCATAAGGGGTATTTTTTTGAAATAGGCTATGGAAATCATTCTCCAATTTTATGTTCTGAATATGTTTTCTAGAATTACATTCGAAAAAATATTTTTTGAAATACTGAAAAACATTTTTTGGAATGTAAAATTTATATTTTGGAAAATGTTTTCCATAAATAAATTCTGGAAAAACATATTTCAAAAGCTATTTAATTATAAATGCACAGAACATTTTAGTTATTTCAGCATCAGTGATGGGTGCAGGCTAAAAATAGAGAGATGCAGAAAGTTTTTGCCTTTATATAACTCTGTTCTACTATGAAATAAAGCTGCTTGTAGATCAAAATTGGGCCCGTTTGATAAACCAATGGATGATTGCACCCTCGCCCTTAGTGATTCTTCCTTGACCTCCATTAGGACTTCCTGACTTCCTGCACTTTTATAGTTTTTTAGAATTTCCATTTTAGATATAATGAAAAAATCAAAATATCTTTCGTCTATTAAATAAGACTAAGGTGATAACCACTATACCATAATAGATTATTAGTTATATAATTTGTAAAATAAAATAATTTATAAATATATTACAGATTACAAAATTTTTTGAAGTGATAGTTGAAAAAGTTGGAAAATTCAATACAAGATTACAAAATCTTGTTAAAAGAGACACCGGGAGGAGACGAAGAAAGGAAACGAGCATTGTTGGAAGCTCAGACACAGATTGAGAAACATGATCCTGAAAGAACTTAGACATACGAAACATTGTAAATATGATCCATAGTTAGTGGGTGAATTAGACACGTAGAAAACAAAGATTGTAGTCAAATAGACATATAAAGTGTTATAAGTGATAAATCCAAGAAAATTGTGTTTATCTTTTTTAACAAAGAGCAATAAATGAAATATCAGGACAAGATAATTAATCACTTCGAAGTCAAAAAAACTATTAACGGAAGATGAATCAAAAACCATTTTGGAATTTTTCACGAGGATAAAAAAAAGCTCAAATTTGTGAAAGGTTAAAGGCAAATGTTCAAGTTAATGTTTGGAAGGACTAAAACTTGGTATGTGTCCCTTTTAACTTTTTGGGACAAATTGTCCACACTATTTGAACTATTTAATTATTCAAAGTCTCGTCTCAATGTTTTTAAATTTCATTTAATATTTTCTTTAAATTTCATTATTCCTATTTAAAAAAAATCAACCAAATCAAATTAAATATTTCATTATTCAAAGTCTTGTTTCAATGTTTTTCTTTTTATAAATCTATGCAAAATAATGACACGTATAAATTAAAATGAAACATGAAATAAAAGCATAATCTAAAAATTAAAAAGTACAAAGATTAAACGCGAGTAATTCAATTTATAAAAAAATTTAATGTTCCAGATAAGCCAAGAAAGTTAATAAAAGTATAATTAATAATTTGTTTCCCATTTTTAGAGTTTTGTGGACATATGCAATGCAGTTGTCATCTTTTCGAACATAACCCCAGCAGATAAAAGTCCAAACCCAACTTCCTTTTATTCAATACTAATAAACAATAAAAATACAAAGGTATTTCTCAGCAGTGCCAGAATAAGGTTACGGAGAACTCAAAACACAAACCGTAACAAAAGCATCTCCGAAAAAAACACGTTTTTCCAACATCACTCTACCCACACAACAGAACCACAACCATCCTCAACTACCAGTTAATAAATACTACATCCCTTCTCCCGAACGCTTGAGGGCCAAAACAGAGAAACTGGACCCAGGCCTTTTCTGAGAGCCCACGACATCGGTGATCTGGGCTTTATAACGGGCCTGACTCAAAACGTTTGGGCAGTTGTTTTCTGCGGCCCAGAGCCGATACGGCGACGTGTCGGTTGCGAGCCACTGCTCCACCGTGAACTGCAACTGAGAGCAGGGCGCGTGGACCCCAACGGTAGTGACCTCGACGTAGTTAACGTACCAGCCATGATGGGCCCCCGACCCGTCCGAAGTTAGATTGACGGCACAAACGGGCCTGTCCAAGCATGGGCCTTTACCGCTGAAAATGTCGAGGTTGCCCCGCTCGAAGTAGTTGTGACCCGGACCCATTAACCCGCCCCAGGCCTCGAGGTTGGTTATGTATAAACCGTCGCCGAGTGCGTCGTAGAGCTTGAGCCCAATTATTGAATCAGTTCCTCCCTTGATGATGGAGCCCGTCCGAACATAAACTGTGTAGACACAATCATCGTCCTGCATCAAATTAACATAAATATTTGTTTTATTATTTATCGACAAAATTAAGATAAATAAATAAAAAAGATGAACGGCAACGTAACAAGAAGGCTTACCGATCTAACGGTTGAGACGAAGCATAGCGAGAGTAGAGAAAGGAGGAGAGGGAGGAGGCGCGTTGGGGTTGCCATGCGAGTGAGACGAAGATGGCGAAGGAGTGCGATGAGTAAAGTTTGATGGCCAATGAACAACACAGTATATTAATATAGCTCATAGATAGTACTACCTAATACTTTCTTTCCTAATTTTTTTTTTATTAATGATTTGTTTTAATTTATTATATTCTTTGAGTTTTGTATTTAAAATATATACTTTTCTTTTCAAAATAATTATAGTTTTAGGTTATTTAAAAATCGAATTAATTGAGGTTTCAAAAGTGAAAGATTAATTATTTCTTCTTCAATTAGTCTACGCGTGAATTACATTAAAGTAGATAAAAAATACTATTTTATGATTATGAAAGGATGGTATGATTATGAAAATTGACTAAATCATAAAATTTACATAATAAGATAAATAGTGGAAAAATAGTTAAAGTTTAAAAAATGAATGGAGAATGATCCTGTGATTCCACCTGGACGTGTGGAGATATTTCCGTCGTCGACTTGCTATGATAATAATGATAATAATTGGTCGCTGTCTCAATTTAATGTCATCAAATAAGGGCTAGAATATGCTGGTCCTCGTCATAAGGTTCCATTTTACATATGTATAAATGAATTTTGAAAAATATCAGATTTCAAATAAATTGTTATTCTTTATTTCTGGCCTAGATATATTTTCAGTTTGTATAAATAAATGTGTGTTGACTTTGGCCTTTGTATATCTTTCTGGTTTTTCATCTTCTAAAGTAAAATTGTTATTTTGTATCTGTATAAAATAAATGAATTTTGATCTTTAATTCTTGAATGATGATTCGATTTTTTTATTAAAAATATAAAATATTAAGATGTATTGTATAATAATGTAAACTACACATAAAATTTAAACCCTTTAATTGATGAAAACGGAAAAAGTAATTTCAATAACTAAAATAAAAATTTGACAATTTTGGATTAAAGATATATTTAAGAATTTATTTCTATAGAAATATGCATATTTTTTATTATATTATATATAAGAAATAAAATAAAAAAAAAGGGAGTTCATGGTTGCCGACGTGATTGGGACCAGAATAAGCGGCTAACAATAATGAATCCCCCAGCCATTCCAAATCACAGAAATTTTTTCCGTAATAAATATTAAATCAGTCTATTACTGGAAATTACTTACAGAGAAGTATGCGAATATGTTTAAAATAAACTGTAAGTACTTTAAATTCCAGAGAACAGGAAACAAAAAGCTAAATTCATAATACTAATAATTAAAATGAAAATAACACCTTTTCAATAAGAGTTGATATTTAGTAGTTTTAAATCATGTAAACTAAATTTCATTATTAAAAAGCTGCAACGTACAAAAGTAATAATACAAAAAATATTAACAAAAGCATCTTCAAAAGTTAGGTATTAAATAAGGACAAATTTATATATAATAAAACAAAAGAAACCTAAATATTTAACATGACTATTTTAGCCTATAC
>Ga0123340_1004156_pt1 | contig 13667 bp, 7 predicted proteins | sample SirMexnodulemix_FD_89961 | JGI IMG/M metagenome (GOLD analysis project Ga0123340, IMG submission 89961) | Root nodule microbial communities of legume samples collected from Mexico - Siratro Mexico nodule mix | ecosystem: Host-associated > Plants > Roots > Nodule | place: Mexico: Nepantla... | reverse complement strand
TTTTGTATCTTTTTTTTTTGTGCTTCCTTTGAATTGGGTAAAAAAAATTTTTAATTTTTTAATGTTAACGATTTTTTAACATTGAGTCAAATAAAAAGATTAGTTTTTTTTTTTTTTTTTTTTTCCTTTTGTATGCGACCGATTCAAATCTTAATATGTTTCCTTCGAACTGTTGTCCACCGAAAATTCCAACGAAAATCACAATTAATTTTATTGTTTAGGATTTTAATTTACATTTCAGATGTGTTTGATCTTAAAAAAAAAGGAAAAAACGAATAGCTGTTGTGGATTGCTGCAGGAGTTTAATTGTTTTATGAGACTGTGGCTGTTTTTTCTTTTTCTTTTATGAATCTATATGTATTTTCAATTTGTGGAACCTGGAGAAGTTTTGATTTTTATTTGAAAAACAGGGTTAAGCTATGGGAAAAAGGAAGGCAAAGGCAAAGCCTGCTCCAAAGAAACGAATGGATAAGCTTGATACTGTCTTCAGCTGCCCTTTCTGCAATCATGGCAGCAGTGTTGAATGCCGCATGTAAGCACTTTTTGATTACTTTTAAGGGATATGACCATGTCTGTGTGGTTTCTGTATGCATCCAAAGAGGCATATATTTCTATAAAATTATTTGGACGCCTTCTGTTTTGCATGTTATAGATGGATCTTGCTTGGTTTGAAGCTCATTTTTTGGATTCTTTTGTCAGTGACATGAAGAACTTGATAGGGGAAGCTACTTGCGGTATATGTCAAGAGAGCTTTAGCACTACCATCACAGGTTTGTATCAATTGTCCGTGTTTGGCATTAATGGCATTGATGGTGACTGGTATTAGATATGGAGATGGGAATTAGCTAGGTGGTATTTATAAAATGCAACTTGACATAGGTGATGTTCCCTTGATGATTCTTTAACTAAAATGTTACAAATGTTACAGGCGTGTGCTACCTAGCTTCTAAGACCTCTAAAACCTTGATGATTCTTTAAATGCTGGAAAGAAGAAAAGAAATTTATTCCTACGGATGATGAATTGTTGTGTTTGTTTGGTTGTAACTTTCTTCTTCGTGGCTATTCCGAAAGAAAATGGAGTGTACTTCCCTCTTTGTACTCAGTTTAAAAAAATGTGTAGCCCGTTCTTTTGATGATATTTGGAATGTTGGATATTATTGAGACAATTGTATATATCTGCTGAGATCACACACATTACAAAAGTAGCTAATAACTATTATTTTCTTGTGTTTGCAGCTTTATCGGAGCCAATAGACATGTAAGTTAAATCAATTTGTGGAAAACATTTCTCATTTCTCCATTCCTGTGTACAATGTGTCATTCCTGACTCAAGGATCTTGTTTTTTCAACTATGCAGATACAGTGAGTGGATTGATGAATGTGAAAGGGTGAACACTGTGGATGATGATGCTTAGCTATGTTCAGATCGCTGTTCCTGACGGAGTAACTGGCCAATTCTATATCTCCAACCTGTGATTAGTCAGTTCCTGATGTGAGCACTCGTGCTACTATAAGATGTATGTAATAACTGAGTTATGTAATACCATGTTCAAGAACATGGAAATAATTGTCCTATTTAGATGAAGGCACCTTGATGGAGATGGTTTGTAATATATAAAGATAAAGACTGAACTACTGTAGTACGTATGCTGTGTATTTTAAGTCCTTGGGAATATGACTTGGGAGATTGGGTTAATATGTAGCTTGGGCTTGGATTTGGATGCAATAGAAGTTAAATAAATTTCCTACTCACCCTTTTCTTATTGATATCCATTCTACTCCAACTGGTACTATTTTTATTTCAACAGATAAGTAGCAATGCTAACTTAAAACTAGTAAGCATTTTTCAAGAATCTGATGCGTGATTCATTGGAGCATCGTGAGACTGTCACGGGGATATTGCTAATTAATTAGAATTGCCAATAAATCAGAGAATCGCATTAAAATATCATGGCAGATCTTCATACTCCGTTATTGTTAATGCTATGGAATGGTATAATTTTAGTAATATTTCCTCCAGTAGGACAGTTGTTTTCTTTTATAGGGGACAACATTTATAATGTAATATTATAGATATCGTTAGGCCATATTGAAACCAAACTCGGCATCTATATCAATGCCGGTTGTTTTTTTCACAGACCGTGTCGGTTTATAGACAAAGTGATGAGGACATGAATTAACAGGAAAAGAATTTAGTAAAACTCCACTTAAAAGGTACTAGAGAGAAATTTTACTAGAGGTTGTTCTTATGGGTTTGTTTCTGACCACGGGGTGTAAGATACAAGTTCGATGATGTATTTCACTTTTATAAATTATGCCATATTTAGACATGATTTTGTACTATATTAGAAAAATCGATCTTGATGAAACTTATAACCTCAAATGTTATCTAAACTAAATACTGCTTGTTTGATTAAAATAAAATTCTTCATTACTATAGACATAACAAATAATTAAACTCGATTTTGAGGTTAATATAAAATTATAAATAATTGTATTAGATTTCAAATAGGATAAGAATCATTTTGATAGTGTCAATATAACTATACATTATATTTAAAATTTACAAAGATCGCAGAAATATAAAAGAAAATGAGTTAGATAAACAAAAAAAAAAAACATAAAAGGTGTAATGATAACTTTTTATATTACACACACTCAAATAAATAAGGTATTCCTGTATATTGTCCAAATTCTGTATATTTGCAATTTAAAAATGAGGTATTCCTGTATATTGTCCAAATTCTGCATGTTCTCGCTGCTCACATCAAAATGAGACCATTATGCATGTGTTTACGTGACTGCTCTTACTCGAAGCAAATTTAGCACCACATGAAGTTTGTTGGGATCTCATATTAGATAACAATGAATAAAAATAATAATATATAAGAAAAAGAAAATTCTTACAAACATATGATTTTAAGATTTTGGGTTCAGTATAATATCTTAATAACGCTCTATAGATTTACTCATCACTTATTGATGTTAAAATCTTATGGGCATTCTTTCTTAACAAATCCAACAAGTGATCCATTTTGGCTCAAAGTAAGATAAGTAAGTGAAAAAATTTAGATGGCTCAAAGTAAGAACAAGTTATGATTAAGAATATTTGATTTTATCTGGAATTAAGTTAAATCATCCGTATAGCTAGAAGTCTAATTCAAGTAACATAAACAAATGCATGTCATAAGGTGAAAAGTAATGATTCTTTGAGAACTAAAATAATATTGTTTCCCTTTACTAACTAGTGTAAGAGTATAATTATAGGTATCACTTGAAAACTAAAGATCGAATGCCAAAGACCAAAAGTGGAAGACTGAGAAAACTAAAGAGTGATAGTATTCAAGTGGGTTTATTTGGCCTTGTAAGAACAATGAGGGTTGGTGGAGTCATTATTAACAATTCCAGATGGATTATCCCTAAGTTGGAGGCTTGTCTTTCGCTGTGTCATTCTTGAAGCAGATGGTATGGAAGCACAACTGTCTGTAAGATTTGACATTATTACTAACAAAAACATCTATCACAAGGAGTAGAAAAAAGATTTGCTCAATATTAAGAAGTTTAACCTCAAATCCAAACATTTTTATGCATAATTACTCGATTGGATTGAATAATATGTCAAAACGTGGACAATGAATAATCTTCACTAGAATAATTTATGTTCTGTTCACATTTAATAGGGTAGTTATATTATATTTTAGAAGCCAAAGTAAAATGTATCTAAATATAGAAATGAAAGGTATATTATGGCATTTAGTCTACAGAAATTATTCAGAGTCTTAACTAGGATCTGTTAGCTTTTTTCGAAGGCCATTATTTAATACTCTGTTGATGCACAAAACAGTGGCAGTTACGATTTGTACGTGAAGATCCAAACTGGTTCAGGACTATTTTACAAATACTGCTAGTAAACAGTTGATGACCAACGTTATAAGGATAAAAATAAATAAATTTTGAGGAACTAAAAATATAATTACTATATTTGCAGCAATCACAACGATATTTAAATCACTTCAAAATTAATCGGATCAGATGCGGAATGCTATGTGTAGATAGAAGTCAATTTGTACCAATAAAATATAAAACAAAGCAGATGATTATCTATGCTGATTTTGAAGATTTCCTTTCCCTTTCTGAGTTAAAGATAAATTTTCATCAAGGGACAGAAACATTATTACACAACCAATATTATGTGCCCTAGAAAGTCTGTCCTGCAGACTGCATCTAACCCCTCCATATTGGCATGATTTGAAAAATAAAGAGTCAGGACTGAATTACTGCAACTTTGTGCTGGTGATTTCTAGCACTCACCAATTGTTGTTGATCTTCCCAAGTTAGAATTTTGTATCCAGCAGCTTCCATAATGCAGTACTCCTGTGAGAATGAACTATTCACAATGTCTTGACAAGGAAAAAAAACCACCCTGTCTTGATGTTCCTAAGAAGAAACAGTGAAAAAAAAGGCAAAGTTATGCGAGATCAATAATGTTACATATAGTCACTTGTGTTGTCAGCAACAAAGTCATATGGTGCAGTTAAGCCGTATTGATAAGGTGCATTTAGTAGAGCAACTCTGTTAGAAGCTGAATAAACACCACCTCCTATGCCAAGCTTGGTTCTACTACCTTTGGCAGAACGTTTGTTACTATCAGAGTGAAACTCAGCAGAGAGGCTTCCCATGTGCTTCTGCAGATCAGCAACCGAATCACCTGATATTATCCTTGTCTTTGAGCTCTTTTTCCCATGAACAAGCTTCAGTTCTAACCGATATAAGGCACATGCATCACACTTGCTAATTTCATACTCATAAAGGTGCCACTCAAAAAGGTTCAGAGGTTGAGGGTCCATGTAATAGGATCTCTTCAGCCCTCCAAACTCATTCATCACTTGCTTTCTAGATTCATGCCATCCACGCCCGCTATAATCCGGCAGTGACCTCTGCTTTCTGTTTCCACTCTCAAATGCCCTTCTAGGTTTATCAAAGAAAAGCCACTCCCTAATAGTCTCACCCTCCAGAACACAAATATCAAAGAGTTCTGCAAGCGAATAAGAAATTATTTAATTACTTAAACAAGAACAATACTATTCTCAACTTTTATTTTACAGCGTCAACTAATCACAAATCACACAAATTATAACCTTTAAAATATAGTTTAACTTTTATGCGTTGAGAGTGTAAAGAGTTGTTGCATGGCCAATCAATCAGAAATCATTTGAGGCATGGCTTCCAAGGTAACTGTAATAATCAATAAACTTAATATAGACGGCGATTTTTGATAGATTGACTGTGTAAAAACTCTTTATACTGATAGTGCACATAGTCTTTAGATCGATTATTTCAAGAGTCAACAAGCTTATCATATATGATATTCTGATTCAATGATATACACGATTGGTGATTCTAATTAAATTCTGTGTGATAACGAAACATCAAATTTAAATTACCAGGTGCATTCCAAGGAGATTTTGCAGTTGCTGCTCCCTCACATTCTGGGATGCCAACAACTTTTCCTTGTGCCTTTGCACTAAGAGCAGCAAAAAGTAAATTATCCTTGAGGCCAATTCCCCCAGGTCTTAGAACCGGGGTCATGCCTGGTGGTCCTTCATTTAAAGCAAGAGCAGCATGAAAACTACTGCAATAATCTTGACACCAGTCCAACCCTTGAACAGGTCTTGGACAGTCCCAAAGTGCGCACTTTGGACCCAAGAAAGCAGAAGGAGGAGGACACACACTTGGAAGATAGCTAGATATATGATGAACACCACCTTCCTCACAAAATCCTGTACCAGCATAAAAGCTGTGATCGAAGTGCTTATTGAATTCAAATTGATGAAATTCTAAAGCAGGTCCATCCAAGTTGTTAGCTGGCATGTTGGGAACTCCTGCAGCGGAGTGTTTGCATTCTTTAAGTAATAGGAATTCTTGTTCATGTTGGCCCTGATTCAAAGTTAAACCAAGAAATTCATGACAATTATGTCGATATCCAAAATGCAGACAGGCATTGAAATAATGAGCAGAGCTATAGTGCATACGAACGAAAATTGGGCTTAGAGTTCTAGGGGAGAACTGTCTTAATTCTAACAAAGGACTAAATCATCAAAGCCACTCTTCTGTCAATTGAAAAGGGAATATTAAAAAAATACATTAAAGAAAAGCCCACCACATGAAAGATAAGATGTCAAGCTATCACCTTTTATTTTTAGTTTGCATTATAAGATATCAACCATTCTGAAGCACCCATTATTCTCTATACTAATTTCAAATAAGGCTCAAAATAGATGAATTATGGCCAAAATGAATGAATAATTCCTAAAGGAAGAGGACACGCACCTCTTGGACCATCACCCTAGGTCCAGCCTGCATAGTCTGATCATTAGGTTCAGGCTTAGGTGCAACTAATGGACTAGTAGCATCATCTTCCTCCTCACAGAGCTGCAATAGCCTATAGACATCGGTGGAGAACGAACCAAGACTACCACCCTATATTCAACCATACAACAACTCATATCATTCCTCACCAGAAATGTTGTCATTCAAAGTTCACATGTGTCAACCACAAATTCACAATTGGAAAAACTTACCTGCTGCAGAGAAGAAGCTGGAGAAGGCTCATTGAGCTCAGCCTTCCACTCACGAAGCATTTGATGCACTTGCTCCTCAAGGAGTGCCACATCGATCGTGCGGCTCTCCTTCCTGGCAAACTGCAGATCCAAGAACATGACCTGTAGATCATCAACATGGTTCCTTGCCTTGTCTTTAAAGAGCCTGTGTGATGCTGATTTGCAGCTGCTCTTTGAAATTTTCTTCATCACAAAATTTCAAGTCCTTCCTATAAAACCCTAAGATCACCAATATAACCCTGTTTCAGTCTACCACATAAAAACTCGGAGAAAGAGAGAAATTAAAAGACGCAAACAACTTCCAAGTTTATCATGATCACTGTCATTGATCAGGAGCATATTCCAGCTCACACGCCCCCACCCCACCCCAAAAGTCCAGAGATTCCAAAACCAAGATTCTAACATCCACATCACAAAGTTAAGTCAAATCAAAGTAAAAGATTCACCCCCCACCCCCATTTTCAATGGAAGGATCACGCGCTCATTTTCTGATGAAAACAAAAGCATAAGTAGAGATCAAAATTATTTAGAAACAACTTGAACAAAATGAAATTAGAAAAGGTAAAAAGATTAACCAAAGCCGATAAAAAACATTGAACAAGACATCATAAAACAAACTCCAACTCCGAAGCAAAAGACAATATTAGCTCGAATGAACACGAGTACATAACTAAGATACTGGAAAGCAAAACCAACCAAAGTCATGATCGCAGTTTCAAGCCAAGAGACCCAGACACGATTCAGAAAAAGAAAATTCATACACGCTCACCTGAGACTCCAAATTTTCTATTAAAAAAAGAACTTGAAAGGTTCAATACTCTCCCGCTTCAGAATAAAGATTTAAGGTGAGAAACTGATATAAAGAGATGGAAAGGGAGAAGAGAGAGAAAATGCTCCCTCTCCGTCTCTCAAGTGATGAGATCAGAGTGTGAAAGGGGACAACCACAAAATAGAAAAAGGCATAGGGACATTTCAGTTACAGTGGACTGAAGATTGAAGAATATATGTTGCTGCTTAAATAATATTAAATATACCCAATGTCTTACCCGAAATAACGGTTATAACATCCTTCATTGTTTTATTTGTAGTTTTCATATTTACAAAGAAAAAACTTTCATAAAATCTTCTATGGTTGAGCTGGCTTCGAAAATATAATTTGCTGATCTTTAATTTACATTACTGTATATCTTTTTTAGGAAGATGTAATAATAATATCACCACAAAAAAACATAACAAAGGAGGTATAAAATTTAGGATAAATACGTTTTGAATCCATGTAAAATTCTTAAAATATTAGGTAAGATCTCTAAAAAATTGTATTATTTTTGTCCTTCTAAACATTAAATATATTTTCTAGATTCCACACAATATTTTTTATAATTTTATTAATAATAACTATAGATTAAAATTTTACATGAATAACAATAAGATAGTATTAGATATACTTCTAACCAAATTCACTTCACTAATAAAATTCACATGTTAAAGTCAACATCAATTTTCGGTCTTTATCATTAACAAAATCTTAAAAAATATGTTAAAATTTTAACGGAACAAATATAATAAAAAAAAATAATTGGACAACGTATTTAATTTATGAACTGTTATAAAAATGTAAAACACATTTTGCCAAAAAATTATATAAAACATAATATTTACCGTAAAATAAAAGCCTTAAAAGTTTAAAAAATGTTTGTTTCTTGCGATGTGGGATGTCGTTCTCTCATACCTATCCCAATATTGTCACTTACCGAGCATGGATCGCATAGATCACACAGAGTGGTCCTTCAATTTTGTGTTACCAAGTTGATAATTTGCCAACTTTTCTTCTTCCCGATAAATAGGTGTATATATAGCTTTGTTTTCTTAGTCATGAGTCATGAAAAACATATGCAACAATGTTCACTAAACTTCTTTTTATGTGTACAACAACAATAATAACTAACGTACGAAGAACAAAATTATTTTTGGTCTAATAAGGAATTAGCTCACCAAATAAGTTTTCCTTTCTATTCTTTATTAAATTTTCCCTATTGGTTTTACAAAATTTTTTTTCTTCCTGCAACTATTGTATTCATGGATATGCTATAAAAGGGTGAGAAGAAATGAAGGAAATACTAACAAACTGTACACAAAAAATAAACAAAAAACGGAGATTCCTCTTTTCTTGGCAATTAATACAAATTAAGTCGAAAATCTCCTATTGGGTGAATGGGTGAAAGAAATGAGGGTAAGGAAAGAATAAAGTGCTCCTCCACTACCGTCCAACATATTCCTGTTTTGATGCCTCTCTTAATGGAAGAGCTTTACAGGGGCACTGCTGAACGGATACCATATCCACCTGCATCCCATGGCTTATCATTCGGTCGGACCATCCACATGTCATGTCCATAAGCCCTCTATTTTCCCCAAGAAAACACAGAAGAGGGTGTAGTGGGGTTGGTGTGGTTGTGCTTGCAATCAATTTGACGATCAAAAGCTGTGGATGGGTATCTTGTCACCAAACTTCATACACAAACACATATCAATTGCTGAAATAAATTCGACTGCATGTTTAAATTAATCAGGACATGAGGTCCTTGTCATTTTGCAGATAAATCCAAGCACTTCACAGCCGCAAGGTCAATTGATCATTTGTGGTGAAAAGAGAGAGAAAGTGAATTCATAAAAGACCAATGTTCTTTTCTTTTTAAAGAATAATAACAAGTGGTCTTGAGAAGGCAAAGGGTATATTTGAGATGACGCATTTTATGCTCAATTGATAGCGTCACCTCTTAGCCTCTATGAATTATACAGTCCCTGCCACTTATTTCGGGCAATACAATTTCAATCCGCTAGTTATCCCTAATACAGCAAGAGAATTTGAAATCTTACAATAGAAGCAAACGAATGTGTAAAAAATAGGCTCTTCTTGAAGAGACCCTCAAATGAAACATAGATTAAGCCTGGCATTCATCGCGTAGACGAATGAAAAAATGTCAAAAACAATTAATTATAGTGTTCATCAGCTCAAGCAGTGTTCTCCGCCTTTCCAATTTCTGTATTACCTTGTCTGAAATTTAGAATGCCAGTCAGTCCTCGTCCTCTGGCCATCTGTTCCAGTTCTTGAATTCTTTTCTTAAGAAGTTCCAATTCTTCTGCCAAGTTCTCGTTTTTTTCCTTTACAGCCTAAAGTAAAGCAAACAACGGTTGGAGAATGTTAAATATGAAACTTTAACTATTAAATAACTTCTCCCAGTTAGCCTGAATTGGGAACCAATGACACTGAGTTGTTTAGTGTGGTTTTATAATCTAGAGCAAGAAGAAGAACAAATTGCCGTGAATTATTAGAATAAATAAACTGCCAGCCAAAAAACTATCCTTGATTTCCAATTCAGACTTTCAACAATATCCACTCCAACATAAAACACATTGACAAAAAGCCTTGATATTGTCCTCTTGTATATTTTTCACACAAAGACCTAGTACAAGCCACTAATGTACATCATTCTCAGATTTAGTAATTAGTATGACTGTCGACTTAACCATGCCAAATAAAGTTTTTAAATAAAATAAACATCACGAAATAAGGAGGCAACCTTTGGGCAACTATAATGTAATTAAGAATTGAGGGCACCAACTGAGAAATATAGGATTTGAACCAATCAAAAACCAAAAAGTTTGAAATTGAGTATCTTGACATCTTCAAATATGAAGCCCTGTGTATCGTAACCTATCAGAGGTTCAGCTCAGCCCCTTTAGAATTTTTCTTATGATTCACAAAGTGATACTGGTCAAACAGTTCAGCTGCTCCTATCTAGGTTATACAAGTAAAGCTGTAGAACAAACAGTTAGGTTTGAACTAGCAGCATTTTGTTATTTGTTTATCTGAAAGATTAATAATTGTAAGTTAAAAATAAATATGAGAAACGCAAGCCACTAGATTCTTTTTGAAATCTTCAGCATAAAGTGGGAATAATCCTCCAATAATAGTAACAACACTGACAAAATTAATCATGTATTCAATTTGATGTAGTTGTTTTATTTCAGTGAAAACCGTGATTAAGCAAAGAACGACAATATAACAAGATGATATAGTATTGGTATAAAATTCTCCTTGGTATCAGAAAAACGGAGCAGATTTTTTTATCAGCAAATAATAAAATACATAAAATAGAGTATTTGAGGGATCTTTTCCCCCGTGAAAAAGAATTGAAAGCATAACAGATATGCAGGGGATACTATGTAATATGTTTAGCATATGATAGAAAATTAAAAATAGGAGGAAATAACATATAAACAAAAAAACAAAAAAAAAATTGAAAACAAAGACTAAAATAAATAAACAACAACTCAAATTGAGAAAAAGAAAATTTGACAGATTTGAAACCTAAGGAAACACATTTGCATAAGATTATTATCTGAAATTACCCCCAGCTCTTGCTTTCGTAGCTCCTCCTTCCTTGCCTCAGATCTAGAACTCCTTTGTACCTCAAAAATCAAGAGAACTCCTGCAACCTATGAGTATAGTACATAGCCATTCAGCAAACAATAAATGACAAAACATGTGAGTACATATTATTTAGGTACAAACATAAAAAAATTATTTACGTACTCCTCCTGTGTTTGAGAGGAAAAATATTTCCAACAGGGTCTCTTTCTGTTTTGTTGTAGTGGTGATCATTGTGGTCTTTGCTTGTTTTAAGAGACAACTAACTAATAACAAGCCCCAAAGTTCTTACATCCTTAAAAGTCAATCTCTACTGCTCTGGTTTGCAAAGCCGAACTCTAGATGAAAACATTTATAGCTTTAAAGATCACAACTCAGAAGCAGTTTATCTGACCCGTAGATCATAAGCACGTTCTTATTTCAAATTTTTAAGAGTATTTTTTTAATTACTATTAAAAAAAATAATTGAGTAATCAATTCCTATTTCTATAACTCCTTTCTTCTTCCTCTCTGCCTACTTGTCTTCTCTAGGAATACTACCTGTAACCATTTTCTGACATTCTCTACAATTAGTTTTTCTACTTATAGATGCAATTTTTTAAACTATTTATCTGAATATTGAACAGACATTACTCGATGGTGAAAAGACATAATTCAATCTAATCCAACAACTGACAAGAAAGTACCACTATATTGAAAGTCGACTACTTGTATTGTTCTTATAGCTTTACTGCATAGCATAATTTGGTCTTCCCTTCTTAAAATCATCCAAAACAAAATATCATGGTACCGATATCAAATTCTAGAGTTTCGCTAAACTCCAAGAGCCTATTAGTCTCAACTCATAAACTCCAACTAAAATGGGGCATACAAATATTGGACGCTCCAAATTCCAAATTTATAACTGTCGGAGGATCATTGATCACAGATATGACAAATAATAGCGGTGCAAACCTCATCTTAACTTATAAGTCAATTTTGTTAGATTGAGTTAAGCCTAAATCTATTTTCTAAGATGATATCTCACATCAAAATGTACACATTAGGATCACTTCGTAAGAATAACAAACCAACTGAAAGAAATAGAATTAAAATATAATTCAATACTTTGACTGAACAACTATTCTGCATTTTATGAAAACAGAGCAAAAGAATGATAAATACATAAAATTAGATTCATACTCCTAATCAACACAAGTAATCAACAAAATTGATCAAAACTATGTTTCCAGAGTAAAACCACGGATAAATTCAACATCATAAACATGCCAGTAGAATTGAGAGAGTAACTAAGTGATAATAGTTGCCACGCGTTTAGCAAAATGCCAGACTAAAATCACTGACCGAGAAGACAAAGAGTTCTCCGATAAGGTCAACGGCAGCCTGAACAGCCTTCTCCTCATTCAGGGGCCGAATCTCAACATCGGTGGCGTGACCGTAGATGCGCCGTTGCATCTTCGTCGTGATTTGATGATTTGTCTGATCCCGAAAATCGTAAATCAAACACTGAAGAAGGAAGGAGTGGGAAAGTTGCATTGAGAATGAAAATTGGAGGGAATGGAAGGAACCTGGGCCATGTTAATGATGAGCTGGCGGAACCTGGGGTGAATAGCGGCCTGCTGCTTCAATCTACTGGCCACGGGTTTGCTTAGGGTTTTCAATGCAAGCGTTCCGAGTTTCAACAGTGGGAGCACCATACCTCAATTTCAACCTAATCGATTCAAATCAGATGATGAATCATACACACACCAGATGCTAAATATTATCGGAATTCTTTTAAGGTGGTTGGTTTTCTTGAAGAGCAAGAACGCAAAGCGTTCAAGTCAATGGCGGCATTGCGTTGATTATTCACACTTCGCAGACTCTTTCCTTCCCCTAACCTCTCTGCAAATGCAAACTCTGTAAAATCAAAACTCTTCGATATTACTTTAATTATGAGTTTAAACAAGATCAAATTAAATTGTTCATATTGGGATTATTAATTTTTTATTATACTAAAAATAAAATATATCAATATTTTTTTCTACTGAATCCTTATTTATCTTATTTTTTAATCACTAATCAGGTTACACACTAGCTCGTTATATGAGTTTTTCTTGCACTACATGATTGTATATTATAGATATATTTGTTTTTACAATGAAAAGTTATGTATTTAGTATCATCTAATTACACTGCATTGTTGAAGTAGATTTATTCTCGTCATTAATGATCTAACTCATTATTACAAGTGACATTAGTCCATGTTATGAAAAGCTAATCCATTACCAAATCAAACAAAACCCTAATTCAAGATTTTTTAAGAACTTTTAACTTTTCATTAATGAAAAAAATATAAAATTAATATGGACTGATAAAAGGACTACGTAGTGGATTAATCCAGAATTTATATAACCAATTAACTATTATAACCTTAATCAATAAATAAATAAATAAATCATATATTTTCTAAATTTTTTATATTTTGAATTATATAACTTTTGTGTACTGAATTCTATAAATCGACATACAATTTCCTTTTATATCAGATTGTATAATTTGATATATAATTTTTTTATTTATTTTAAATTGTATAATTCAATATACAGTTTTTCATACCAAATTGCACCATCTAAAAT
>Ga0123340_1004153_pt1 | contig 13670 bp, 5 predicted proteins | sample SirMexnodulemix_FD_89961 | JGI IMG/M metagenome (GOLD analysis project Ga0123340, IMG submission 89961) | Root nodule microbial communities of legume samples collected from Mexico - Siratro Mexico nodule mix | ecosystem: Host-associated > Plants > Roots > Nodule | place: Mexico: Nepantla... | reverse complement strand
CACGTGACGTCACGTGCACTCGACCCCATACCAACCATACCATTGCCTCTCTTACTCTGTTTTTTCTTTATCGGAACTCCGTTACCGTTTTGCTTTGGTGAAGATCGGCGCTTCTTCTTCTTCGATTTTTCTCTGTTTGCATGTTTGTTTCTCCGCTCATCAGTGAAGTGTGAAGCGACGCCATTTCGTTCTCGGCTCGGTTTGATGCAGTGCGTTTCTCTGTGATCTCGAGGAGAATCCGGCGATGATTGTGTTAATTCGGTGCCTGGTGCTTGATTCTGGTTTCGGTTTTGCGGGTTTGTTTCCTCGAATTATATGAAATGTTTGATTGGAACGATGAAGAGGTGCGTAACTTTTTCTTTTGGAGTTTTTTAGTTTAATTTTTTGGTTAGTTTGTGACCAGTTTTTTAGTGTAACTTTAGGTTCTTGCTGTTGAAATGAATTTGATGATTTGTTGTGTGTCAGTGCGTGGTGGTTTAGATATGGAATATTACTAGATTGAGGTGAGGGATGTTGTTTGTGTAGCTGTAAAATTACTTTTCATTTTGGTTAATATATCGTGCAAATATTGGGAACCATAACAGTTTCTGTCATTTTTTGCTATGTCTTGGAGGCCTCTCAGCTGGGGGTAGGTAGAGAGAAACAAAGATTGCTTAATACCTAGTTTGTTTAGATGGTCATAGCGTTGTTTGCATTAGTGAGTTGGATGATGACAAAGTCGTGATATGGTAAAATACATGAGACGACCTATTAGCCTTCTGTAGGAAGAAGCCTCGGAAAATAAGTCAGCATCATGGCCATCTAATTTGAGATTTGGATCCAGGGGAGTGGAAGATGGAGTGGCACCAAAAAGCCACTGTCATTGTAATCAGGGCAGTAATGTACTTGGCTTAGTCATGATGAGAGCTTCTATTTTAAACGTCTCACCCCAATCTCACCGATTATGGTCATTGATACACTGGCGGAAAATGCTTTGGCAAGTCCTGGTCTGGAAGGTCCAAGCCAAGAGAAAGGACTAAATCATTCTCTAAATTGTTCAATGCAATTTTACTGCAGCAACTGAGATCCAAATATCCACCAGATTCTTCCTTCAGGTCCTGAATGGGAGAATCCTGAGCAAAGGTCGGTGGCAGGTTGAAGAAGGAGAGGAGAATGAAACATTAAAAGAAAGAAAGATTCTTTGGTTGTTGAAGGGAGCGACTGTGCATTGCCGACAGTTGAAATAGGTAGAAGAAAGTAGTGAAGAGAAAATTGATGGAACAAGTTATTTTCTAAGGAAAGTGGAAGGGAATTTTGAGTATAAAGAATGAAAAGAGAAGGGAAGAGGATAGAGATCTCAGTTAGCAGGTATTGGCAAAGGTAGTTTCAGGTCTGGAAGTGCATCCAAAACTGTGTAATGCGCAAGTAGTGAGTGGTTCCTAATCCAACACAAATACTAATCGAGTAAGATGGATGACTTTTCAGAAAGGCACTGTTGTGAAGCTTGCCTTAAGCCATGTAATGACTTCTTCAACTTGTAAACAAGATTTTTATCGTAAGTGGGATATCCTAATGGTAAATGCGTGTAGATTTCTTCAAATAATTCTCCTTTTAAGAAAGCGTGGTTGACATCTAACCATAAAAGGTGCCACCGTAACAGCTAACAAAACTTGAACAGAAGTGAGATTTGCAACAGGTGAAAATGTGTCTGAAATCAATTCCAGCTTCTTGTGTGTATCTGTACGCAACCAAACAGGACTTGTAACTATCATTGTTACATCTGGTCTTATATATCCAATGCAATTTTTTTGGTTGGGATGAAGTGGTACTATGGACCAAGTTTAGACTCTAAATCCTGTAACTACTCCTTCATAGCTCTTCTCCATTCTAGATATTTTACTAGGTGAGTTAATAGGTTGTGGAAATTTGGCACATAAAGCTTCTGTTAAATGGGGAAAGTTTAGTATAGACAAGACAAGGTAGTTTTGGTTAGGTTAAGAGATGTTATTTGAATGGGTAAGATAGGAATAATCTTTTGGGAAGGCTAGGCTTTTGGTTGGTCAGGTTGATTGTCATAATGTTTGGACTGGACATTGGATTGAAGCTGGATTTTAAGTATGCTGTGCAGGTTGCAATGTGCAAAGCTTTCTAGTTATCGTAGATTTATCATATGTGTAGAGTCTTTAAAATTAAGTTCTCTTAAAAGCAACTATAGCCAAATGAGTTTGCAAGTTTCACAACTTTATATTCTGACTTAGCGCTAAATTTTGCTACGTGATTTGTTTCTTGCTCATCTAGGACATCAAATTTCACTGAATTAAATAGTACCCTAGGGTGGATCATCTATTAATCAGTAGGGATGTTCAACACCAAACCGATCCAAAAGATAACCAAAAAATGATAACGAATTAGATTGAAAATTTCTAGATTGATTTGAATCTTTTTTTCCATAACTGAGTGGTTTGGTTCGATTTGTAGCTTGACACTTTGGAACCAACTCAAATCGAATTGAACGGAAATTAATTATTTAAATATTATTATATTACCTATTATTTCATTCACATATGATAGATGTGTATGTCTAAGTGGAAAACTTAATGTGCCTAACTTGGTTCATGCCTATAAATCTGTAGCATATTTTTAATATATGAACGAGGTGGATGGATAGTTATCTAGTGGTGTGAATACATTATTAGCTTTGGGAGAGAAAATTGTTAAAGCAAAATAAAAGATTAGCCTCAGCTAGAATAGAAGTTGCAGGTCTATCAAAAAGTTGAGGTACTATATAGGTCATCATTAGTGTTAAAAGCCAGTGTCTTGGTCCATGTTGATTCACATGTTACCTGTGGGTGGAAGGTGGGAGTTATGGAAAGTGAACAAGAAAACGCTACATAGTTGCACGTCAATTTTCTCCGTATGTGGGAAATTAGCTACGGGTACAAAATTAATGATACTAATAAGGTGAGATTTGTATCCTGTACCACTAATCCATAATATGATGTTAGCCCAAGAAGACTAGTTCAAACCATCCATTTTCTCAATAGAGGGAGGGAAGTTTTGAAAGATAGTAGTGTCTACCTTAGATTGAGGTAGAAGAGCCAGCGAAGGCCATACCCAAGAAAAGAAGTGCGAACCAAAAAATATAAAATCATTACTAGATACATGTGACACGATCGAACCGATTAGACGGAGGCAAAACTTAAAGCTGTGCACACTACCTGATTTGCATGAGAGTAACTAACTATTATAGCAGTGGAGTGCTGCAGTGACCTAATATCCATTAGTCATAACCATTTTACAATTTTCCATGTGATAATACCAAAATAGTTGGGTGTTTCACTGAAATACACAATTAAATAAAGCTTTTGTAAATTTTGTTGTCTTTTTCACTTGTTTTTTTTTTTTTTAAATTTCCCTCTCTGAGCTTAGAGCTCAAGAGATGGGTATATAATATATATAAAAAAGGGAAAAGAAAGACACCATGTATCACCATGAGAACAAAACAAACAGTTAGGTGAATCTAAACAGAAAAGCTTTGGTATTTTCTCCATCTTTTTCACTTGCTTTGCACATTACTATTCTTCCTGATGTCTATTTATGTTACTACTGTCAACATCTAGAGTTTACTTCTGTCAATAATCACAATAATGTTTAATGATGGATTGTTTTCAGCTAGCTAACATCATATGGGGTGAAGGAGATGAGAGTGACGATCATATTGTGCCTTATCCAGAGGTAAATGAAGATGTTAGCAACAAGAAAGAATTCAATCAGGAAGCTTCTATGACTAAGCTCACCGAGTTGAAGAGACCAGAGGATAAAACTGATATTCATGAAAGAAAGCTTGGAATCAGTTCCAAACTCGATAATAGTGTAGAAATACCTGTCTTAGGATATGGAACGCATGCCTGGGCTGACTTGTCTTTGTCCAGTTCAGCTAAAATTGATCAGGGATCCCTCGGTACTGAAGTATCTAAAAATTTAAGAGAACTTGACAAATTCAGTTCATCAAGAATTGGTAAAATTGCTATTTACTGGAATTCTGACTAGATAACCTGTCAATTCATTTTTGTGTTTGTGTAGGCCTTTATCTGTTGATTTTTTTCTTCTTCTCTCACAAAATAATAAACATGAAAGATATGTAGTTATACGGGGCCATTTCTAATTGTACTAATGCTTGACAGAAGAATCTGAACAGCATGAAAAGGGTGCTGAAATTTTCCAAAGTGCTCACGAAGGTAAAGAGCAAGGTGATTTTGTTGATTATGAATGGGCCAACATAGGAAGTTTTGATGATCTTGATCGAATTTTTAGGTAAAGTAAATTATCTCTGTTGCATTATATAATACATGTGTGTCTGATAGCATTATACGACCAGTGTATTTAATATCATTTCATTCTTTTTACTGAATTACTGAAGTATAAAATGGTCTAAACTTTTCTCTTTCCTGTCATCCTATTTATGAGAACGGTGGTAGTATTAATCACTTTTCATAGCTGCTCTCACTTTGCTCATCATAGTTTTAGTTCCTTCTATGAAACATGAGGGGAAAATTATGAAGGTTCAGCGATTCAGTAACATCATTAAAAGTGAAAAAAGGGGAAAAGATTTTAATATGTATTTTTAACAATTTTACACTTTAAACTAGGAAGACTTCATTTTGCTAAAGTTTTATGTAGAAATCTAGTCACTCTATAGTTTTACATCCTATGGTTTTCTTCATGTAGTGCATGTGATGGATATCATTAGAAAGATGTTTAGGAGTCCTGATTAGCAGTGATTGTTTCTAGACACACATCTATTCTTATAGTTATTAGTCATTTATTTGACAGTGGCATCTATCTGACTGAGTATTCTCACAAGTGATGATTTTGCAGCAATGATGACCCCATATTTGGTAATGTAAGTCTTGATAATTCTAATGACCTTTGGTCCTCCAAAGATGTGAGCAACAATCCAGCACCTTTACCGTTGGATACACCAAGTTCATCTGGTGCTTTGAGGAACAGAACTGATCCTCTGGAAATCAAAGAAGAGTATGCTCAATGCAATGACAAATCATTGGACCTCAGCTATGAGAAGATTGGGATTCCTGCATCCCAAGTTTTACAAAATTCTTGCTCGATCACAGCTAATGTTGGAAATGATGGAGTTAGAAGCAGGCCTACTGGAAAGGAACAGCAGGTATGCCAATTTTCACAATGATCCAATCTTTTTATTATTTATCTATTTGTAAAGTGGACTAAATAAATAATTGTTTCATTTTTCTCCTTTAGACTATGTGTTTGATAGCTGTTCATTGTAATATCTGTTGGTGTTTGAGAAAAATGGCAAAAGTGAGGTCCTTGGGACAATTTATGAAAGAAATAGAATCTGGATTAAGTTTATAGGCAGACCTTTGCAGGGATTGAATCCTTTGTGTTGGATGCATCTGCCGTGGACGATCTTGTTTTTCATTTACACAAATGAATATGCAACTTTGGGGAAGCTTCTGTATCTGCATATGTTTACCTATAGCAACTCATGGTTATACTATGCAAATCTGATTATCAGTTCACTATAAAACCAAGGTACATTATATACAGCAGGGGTGTTGTAGTCAAGCTAAAAATTAGGAGATAAAAAGGGGAAAGAATCCCTAAACATTAACTAAAAACTAGATCTTATAAAAAGGAAACAGTATTCTCTCAATAATTAACCACTCCTTTATTATTGGGATTAACATAATCCACATTTAAACAAAATCAAACTTCCCCCTCAAACTGTTGAATAGACGTCAATCATTCCCAGCCTGCAAATATTTAAATCAAATTCTGACTTTAGTAATGACTTTGTAAACATATTAGCTTCATGTCACTTGGTTGGCACATGGTGTAGGTTGAAAGTTCCGTATTGTTCAATTTGACTTTATGTAGTTGAGGTCAATCCTCACATGCTTCATTCCATTACATTGAATAGGATTGTGAAATACACTCATAGCTGATTTACTATCAATGTAGAATTTAGAGGAACTTTAATGGAATAAATTAGTTTTGTGATAACCTATATATTGAAATAAGCTCACAGACATTGCTAGGAACCAAGAATTGAATAGAGAGAAAAACAAAGTATTGAATAGGATGAAAAGAACAAGAAATAAGACTCTCCTCCAAGGGTTCCCATTTTGCAAAGAATGCTTAATTTACACTAACGAAAATTCTGATTCACTTCTATCCTTCTTCCCTTATTTATATCTAACCTGTCTAACCAACTAACCCACTAATATTCTAGCTATCTTTATAAACTTCTCCTTCTCCTTATATCCTAACAATACAACCCTCCTAAAATCAACCTTGTCATTATTGTTGGAATTGTGGAAGTTGGATTCCAAGTTCATCTTTGTTACCCTAATCTTCATCTTCCCTCTTTGGGAATGAGAATCCACTTGCCACTACAATTGAACTCAAGTTCAATGGCTGAGGTGGTGGTGGGAACAAGGTGGAATATGTATAATAATAATCGTTAAGATTGCCTCTAAACCTTCCTTTTGTCTTGTTCCATTGCCAAACTGTTAGCCATAGATGCAACAAAGATTAATGATTAAAGCTAACCCAACAAATTTGCATTTGAAAGTCCTAACACCATTGATGCCCCACCTATCAAAATGGTTGAATCTTCATCTTGTTTCTTGAGCTAGCCTACTACATTCTTCACAATCCACATCTAGTAGAAAATGTCCAATTATTGGGATACGGGTCTCATTGGCACAATAATGTGGTTACTAGAAAGACAAACATATGATGTTAAGAGAGGTGAATGAGTGGTCATATGGTTTGTTGCACCAAAGTCTAGAATCTAAGAGTCCTCACATATAGTTTTAGAAGCACAAAAAGAGGAATTGGAGTTCTTACTAATTATGGTTAGAAAGCAAGTACTAGAAGATGACTTACCGATGGAATTTGTGATAGTCTTTCCACCTTCAACTTCAGCATGTAGTACAAGTATTTCTTCCTCAATTGAAGAGGATAAAGGAGCATTGTTAGAATTGTCAAAATCAAAGGTTACCCAATAAACCTTCCTTGAGGACTGACCTTTTAGTTTTGCCATGACTGATAGCTTTCTAATTTCTGTGTAACTTGAAGCAAGTCTCCTGGGTGGGACTAGAATTCTTACAATGACAACACCAATGATTCTCCTTGCCTTTTGAGTTGAGATTTCATGTTCCCAGGGTTTGGGGTCCTAGGTTTGAAAGCCTTTTAGTGGAGGGCTTAATCATCATAACCATTCAATGAGTCTCCTCACCTCAGACAATGTAGAAGACTTTAGAAAGAGAGGGAAGTTTTTCCTTGCCAAAAATTTATGCCCTAACATGTCAAATTCATGATTCAATCCTGATAAGAACTTAAATATCCAAGATCGTTCAACAAACTAAACAAGAGTGACAACATTCTTGCTCTTTTCGAGCCTCAAATTTTGATATTGGTCCAACACAATCCAGATACCCTTCAAAACTCCATAGTATTTTGCAATAGAGAGAGTGCTTGTTCGTCCCCCAAAGATCTTGCTTTCTGACTAATAACATGTAGAGATGTTTTGTCATATGGAATAAGTATTTCCAAGGTCTTCTCAAATTTCTCGGGCACTCGAGTAGAACACATAATTTCTACTGACCTATGTAGTCAGGGATGCTATAGCCATGTGATAATTCGTGAGTCATCATTGTCCTAAAGTATATATGGAGAGAACTTTATCCCTAAAGTATTGATTACAAAAAGATTTCTAGTATCTTTACAACACCACACTTGTAAGATTGCAGTATCTTTTGTAACTTAACAAAATATTTTCTACTCAATAGAAGACATGTTTCACATCCATCAGGAGTCAAGATTTGCAAGATATTGCAGGATTGTAATGGAATTCAACTTTGCCATTAGTGTGTAGGTCCCTTCATAATCAATACCGTATGTTTGAATATATACCCCTTTTCTACCAACCTAGCCTTGGATCAATCAATCCATCAACTCTTAATTTTATAGAAAAACACCTTTACAATAAATTCATTTAAGACTATTTATTCTAACAATGTATAAGAAAAGATTAGTAGCTTAGGGATATACTCAAACATATGGGATTTGACTATCTTTAAACTTTTTAAGCAGTTGCGAAAATTAATATAGTTTGAATTTTATTGTCTCTGGCAGCTAACTATGGATGGAGTTTGTTGCAATTTGATGTAACAAATGCTTCCTGAATGGCAATGTTGAGGAAAAAAATTACATGGGTTCAAAGCTGAGGAGGGAAAGGTGAGTAAACCAAGGAAGACACTATATGGATTGAAACAATCTTCTGGAGTATGGATAGGCAGGTTCACTAGTGTAATGAAGACCATAAGGTACAAGTAAAGCCAAGGTGACGATGCATTGTTTATTATGCATTCAGCTTTAGGGGGAGTTATTGCACTAACTGTCTATGTAAGTGATATAGTTGTAACTAGATATGATTAGGCAGGAAAGAATGATAATAGAATTTGAAATTAAGGAGTCAAGCAAATTGGAATATTTTGTAGCATTAAAGTGACTCATTCCCATCATGGTATTTTCATCTCTCAACAAAAATATGTGCTGGATTTATTGGCTGAAACTAGTAAATTAAGATACAAACACCTATTGAATACAATCACAAACTTGGTCAATCAATTGAAGATGTAGTTGTGGATAGAGAATCTTATCAAGGACTAGTTGGGAAATTGATTTACTTGTCTCACACTAGGCCTGACATTGTCTATGCCATAGGGGTTGTAAGTCAATTCATGGATAATCCAAAGGAGACTCATCTCAGAGTTGTTTATCGCATTCTACAAGACTTCAAAGGAACTCCTGGTAAAGGAATTCTATTTACAAAGGGGAATGAGATGTCTTAGAAGCCTACACACGCCGACTATGCAAATTCTATAGATGACTAAAGATCTACCTTTGGATATTGCACTTTTCTTGGAGGAAATGTAGTCACTTGGAGGAGCAAGAAACAAAATATTGTTGCAAGATCAACTGCGAAGGCAAAATTTAGAGCCATGGTCTCATGGATTTCTAAAATACTATGGTTAAATATAATTTTAGAAGACTTGAATATTGATGGGAAAAAGCCTTGAGGCTGTGTTCTGATAACAAGTTAGCAACAAATATTGCATATAATCTAGTGCAACATCATAGAACAAAGCATGTTGAAGTAGATAGACACTTCATAAAAGGAGAAATTGGAGAATGGGACAATATGTACACCATTTGTATCCTCTGGAAATAAACTTGCAAATGTATTGACTAAAAGGCTAAGTGGTGCAACATTATAGTCTACTGTTGGCAAGTTGGAAATGGATGACGAAAGGGCTAAGTGGTGCTACATTATAGCCTATTGTTGGCAAGTTGGAAATGGATGACAAAAGGACTAAGTGGTGCTATGGTATAGTCTATTGTTGGCAAGTTGGGAATGGATGACATCCACTCACCAACTTGGGAACGAGTGTCTGAATCCTTTGATTTATGCTGCAGTTAATATTTTCTTGTACAACTTTAATTTCATAATTAGTAGAATAATTAGGACGATTAATAGGGTGATAGTATATTTTATATTTATTGTACAGGATCATTGATCCTGAGCTATAGGAATAGATTATATCCATCATAAATTAGGATTTTCAGTTAAGTCTTTGTATTCTATTTAAGAGCAATTGCTCCTCTATGACATGGCGATTGGATTAAGTCTTTGTATTCTATGTAAGAGCAATTGCTCCTCTATGACATGGCGATTGTTAGATAAAACAATAGCTGTCAAAAAGTAAAAAATGCTCAATGGACACAAGTGCTATTGGAAAATAAAAAGAAACAAGTAAGTTGAGATGTAGAACCTCAGGAACTCTTATTGAATAGAACCATAGAATTGGAAGTGAAGAGAGTTCTCCTATAGAAAAAACCAAATATTAAAGCTTGATTGTAAAACTTATTTATTTATCACGTACAAAACCAGACATTGTTTATGCAGTTAGTGTGGTAAGTTAGTTTGTGCATGATCCATGAGAAAGACACATGCATGCAGTTGACAAAAATTTTCAGTACTTGAAGTCAAACCAGGAAATGGGTTATTCCTCAGGAAAGGAGACACTTTGACCCTAAATATGTATACTGATGTAGACTATGTAGGTTCTATTATTGACAGCAAATCTACATCTAGGAAATTTCTTGGAGAAAGTCTAGTGACCTGGAGAAGCAAAAATACAGGATAGAGTATTTCGTTCTAGTACAGAAGCTGGATTTCAAGCACTTGCTCAAGGTGTGTGTGAAGGACTCAGGATTAAGATCATTCTTGATGACCTTAAAATTAAGGTTGACATCCCTATGCAATTGTACTATGATAACAAGTCAACCATGAACATTGTCCATAATCCAGTCTGACATGATAGGACCAAACATATTCAAATTGACAAGCACTTCATCAAAGATAATTTTGACAGAAGCCTAGTGGTTAAAACTCATGTTTTTAAATATCAAACATTTTCACTAGAGACTTTCTTAGGGTAGATTCCAGGATATTGTAGGCATGTTGGGAATGATTGATATTCATCTACCAACTTGGGGTGGAGTGTTGTCAAAAGTAGATTATTAGGATAAAAAATATTCTCAATATCTCCATAGTAATTAAGAAAAAATATCTTCAAATCTTCCTGTTTATTTCAGTATAGTTTTATTTCCTTTTTTCAAAAGGATTTGGTTATTACAAATAGAGATGATGAGAATAACATTGGTGTGATTGACATCAATAAAATAATTCTTTAGTTTTCAAGTGTTCATTTATATTATTGATTTCATCCAGAAGTGCACACCAACATTCCTTGTTTGATATGTCACTGAACTAATTTGGTTGTTTGGTTTCTTTACCTTTTCATTTTGGAAGTTTAAAGCTGAAGCTCCAACCATTTTGGCAATATAAGATTTTGTTATATCCAAAAACAATTTATTGTTCAGAATTTTATAGAGTAGTTGATATTTGTCTTAGTTTCTAGAATGAGGAAATTTGAAATATTTTTAGCTTCTATAGAAAGCACTGGTTCTTGCCCTGATGGATATCTTTATTGTTTAAACATTTTATGTTTAGAATTGTACTTATATTGTGCCCTTTGGTGTATTTATATTCTGATTAGATATGTATGTTTGTCATACATGGCTTAATCCCCTTGGCATAATTATGTGCTACAGCTCTAGCAGAAGATTTATTTCACCTGTTTCCTTCTCAAAGTCAAGTAAGTATCTGATCTCTGTCATTTCATATATATGCAGGTTTTTAGGCAAAAGAATCTTTTGAAAACTCGGAAAAAATCACAGGTAAAACAAGAGGAGAATAACGTGCAAGATTTTTATGGTAATTGGTCTCCTTCAGCAGCACCAGCAAGACAATTTGAGAATGAATTATCCCCATCTGTCCTACATTCTTCTCCCTCTCCAATTCTTGGTCAACAAAAGCAGATCCAAGGAGCTGAAACTTTATTTCAGAATATTGTAAATCCATATGTGGCTTCTTCTGTGTATGAGAACCTTACTAGTACATATCCTGCTATGCCAATGCTATCGCAGACTCAGTCAGGTGATCTTAGGCAGCAGCCTGTGCTATCTGGGTACGAAGTGTCTCCTGGTATAGTGAATCCTGTGAAAAATTCACTGGACTCAGTCAAGCCTCAAATCATGACTCCTCAGGAGAAAATTGAAAAATTGAGGAGACGGCAGCAAATGCAGGCAATGATTGCTATTCAGAAACAACGGCAACAGTTGGGCCATCAAGTCCCTAGTACTAGCAAATCAAGCACCCCAAAATTCCATCCAGAAATCCAAAGTCATCTCAGTGATGGGACTGATGAAGATCTAAGAACTCTTCCTGCTCCAGATCTTGAACAAGATGATTCTAATACAATGTCAGTGGCAGTTGGTGATGATTTCGTTGAAGATACCATATTGTACCAGCTTCGGGATATTATATCAAAGGTATGGCTGAATTGATACTAGCTAATATTATATAGTATATTTAATTGTTTCCTTGTATTCTAATCTGGACATGGCTACAACGCCGAGTCAAACTTTTTCTACAGTTAGACATCAAAATAAGATTCTGCATCAGAGATAGTTTGTTTCGGTTGGCACAAAGTGCAACTCAAAGGCATTATGCTAGTGATACTAGTAGTACAAACAAAAGTAGCAGAGACGAACTTGAAGTTGTGGCGAGAGAAGAAAGCAATAGACAAAATAGGTAAGAAAGCTACAACTTTAAAGGCCATTGCTTAATTTTTGCTTTTACAACATGCATTTATTATGAATTCAGTATCATTCCGTCATGATTAACATCAAAAGCAGAATAGGAGGAAAATGCCATAGGATTATTTTCTAGTGCTACTGAGTTCTGTGTTTTTTTCTTTTACCTCATTGATGGACAAATTTAAACACAACAAAATTGGGTTTGGAATTTAGGGTTTAGGTTTAGGGTTTATCTGGTATCACATTATGAGTAAAACATCTGGTGCTTGAGTTTCTTGCTATTATATTCTTGGAAGTTCAAATCTTGCTCTATGGTGAAGTAGAAAAGTACAAAACATGGTAGACACAAATGCTTTGGCTAAGTTGCTCTAACCCTAGTAGAGAATTTTGCTCAAACCATCACAATATATGGCACTAGCCCAAATCTAATTCCCTTAAAGCTTATTTTCATTAAAAACAACCAAGTATGTTGAAATAATCATCAATGCAAGTTGGGGAGGTTCGTTGGAGTTAGAAGAGCACAGTAGGAGGTTGATAGGAGAGTTGGTATGTTGGTGGAAGGGTTGCACCAAAGAAAGAGAGGCATGACCACAACTAATGGGGGTTGATAGTCATTTGTGAAGAGTACCAAGAATTTTTGAGGTACAAGTCTTCTTCAATGCCAAGTGTATCAACTACATGCATTTCTTAATATGTGGAAGATCATAGTCCTTGGATTGTCTTGATTCAGGTGCCTCAGACCATATCTCTGGTAACATTTCTTCATTTTCCTCCATTTCTTACCCAAAAATTCCTCATCCTGTTACTATTGCCATGGATCCAAAGTGGCATCTCAAGAGTTGACCAAGTTTCTTTATCCCCTTCACTTAATTAATATCTTGCTCATTACTCGTTGTCCTTACATTTGAATTACATTAACTCCGGGTTCAGCTTCCTACTCCAGTTATCTACTGCAACAATAAGAGCACTATTGCTCTGAGCCGTAATCCAGTTTTTCATTCTCAAAACCAAATACATGGAATTATACATTCTTTGTCAGAAAAAAGTTCTGAACAACTCACTCATTGTTTCCGATGTTCCAACTCAAGAACAGGTTTCTGGCATTCTCACCAAGCCTTTGGTAAGGCTTAGTTTACTCCACTACAATACAAAATCACGATTTTTAGCTCAGCTCCCACATTGTGCTCCTCAAAGTAATTCTTGGCTCTTGCGATCCAGCCTAGAGGATCATAAACTTTGAAATTAGATATTGCAACCCTCTTCATCCAAGATTAATACTTATTACTTCTGCTATTTGAGTCTGCCTTCCTCTTACGTTTTTCTTTTTTTTTTTTTTTTTTTTTTGTGGGTTTGGGGTTCCTTTTTCACCCTTTTTTTTTTTTTTTTTTTTTTTTTTTTTTTTTTTTTCCCTCCCTTTT
>Ga0123340_1004151_pt1 | contig 13671 bp, 7 predicted proteins | sample SirMexnodulemix_FD_89961 | JGI IMG/M metagenome (GOLD analysis project Ga0123340, IMG submission 89961) | Root nodule microbial communities of legume samples collected from Mexico - Siratro Mexico nodule mix | ecosystem: Host-associated > Plants > Roots > Nodule | place: Mexico: Nepantla... | reverse complement strand
ATTCTAATTAAATATATTTTAATTTATTTAAAATTATGAAATTCCTTGTCGTATAAGATACAAAGTGAGAATAATTAAGCCTAAAGAATCTGTAAAGTTAAAAAATTTTCAAAAGCTTAAACAGAATCATGTATTTTAGGATTACATATATTTTATATTATTCCAATAGTTTTTTAGCATGACTCTGGGCTAAAGACCCAAATTTGTCCTCTAAGATTCAAAGTGAGGATAATTATGCCTAAAGAATCAGAAAAGTTAAAAATTTTCAAAAGCTTAAACAGAATAATGTCTTTTAGGATTACATGTATCATCTATTGCTGATAAAAAAAAAGCATATATTTTCTATTACTTCAACAGTTTTTTAGTATGACTCTAGACCCAAAATTCTAGATCTTATATTGAACTAAAACCATATTACATGAATTGTGTTATTAAGTGATATTAAGTGATAATTAATCTCTATCTAACCTGCAATGTGTTAGATCTAGATTAGTGAGAAGTATGAATAAGTGGTAGGTGAGAATCAATTAATGGTTTTGTCAAAATTAGAATAGTATGGCGACTGTAAAAGTGAATAACATGGGACCAAACAAGCAGTGTTATTGCGGCACTTAATTATCTTACCTTAAAGCAGTATAAGTATTCTTAAAATAATCATGTTAAGGTTGATTTGGTTTGTTATTGGTATAAACAAAGGTGGGAACTTTTTCTTTTGTGATCTTAATTGAACTTTATAGCAAGATTAGAAAACATGAGCCATATGGGTTTATTCTATTCTCACTTTTTGGTGCAAGTTGGTGTTAAGTTAATGGAAATCATGCATTGGGCACTGTGACTACAATACAATGTGGCTAACCATTATTGAGAGAGTATGAATAATGGATGGGACACAGACATCTCAGCCTGATTTCTGGAGCCACCCTCTAAATTATAGCCTAGCTACTTCAAGTGAACCATTTTTCTTTCTCAGAATGGTCTATTATGGAATAAGATACATACACTTCAACCTTGAACACCTTCTTTAAAGTAAATATTCTTCAAGAGATACCTATATCATTTTCATTCATAATCTCTTGGAATACAATATTAGAAGAGCTCTTTCTCACTAAAAAATTCTAAGAACACTTTCAAAAACTATAAACTGTCATTTTTTACTGATGGAGGTTTAATCCAATGTTCAGATTTTGATTAAGTGTTTGATGGAGTCTGAAACATGATTATCTGCTAAAGGGTATATAAGTTAGAGAAAAAATGTCATTGTCCTGAAAGGTTGATAAGAAAATGGTGAGTCATGCATATGACAAGATAGAGGCCATGGTTACTGATGAAACCAATCCCACAAGAGGCCAAAACATGACATTTTGAAGGGATGATGAGAAAGATAGATTTGTTCAAGGTTAGTCAATTTTGGCGGAGGCTGATGTGTGTTGTATTATAATCCGTGTGCAGTGAACCAGCCAGTGTTAATATTTTTTTCACCCTTTCTTTTTCCAACCTTTAATTGTTGCATGGATTATTATGAGTGGGTTAGAAAACATGAAGAAAAGTCAGCATTATTCTAATGCAGCTAAAGAATGTTCATCGGTTGTGAAATGTGAATTGTGTGTCTCAGTTGTCCTCATTGAAGATACAACAAAAGAAGTGTAAAATTTTGCTTCTTGTTGTGGTCCTTGGAATAATCCATGTAGGAACATCTAATGCTGCTGAATATGGTATTCTGATAACTTGAAACTTTTGTTTTATAAACTATTTTTAACTATTGTGTTCTACCGAAATTTTGCTAGAATATTTTTTAAACTTGTTTCACAGTCAAACTATAATTCAAATTTTGTCAGAATTTTACTTTTCAACCTGTGAAGAAAACTTTGGTTTGATAAAAACCTGCTCAGTGAGAACTTTGAGTAAATAACATGTACTCAATAAAGACTGGAACTTTCATTCATTACTGTTTCTTTCCCACGAGTATAAATACCAGTTAATTTGGCCCACCAATTTCAATGTCATGCAAACAGGATTCTTTTTATCATGATCTTATGAAGGGGATATTTATCTTTAAAGATAAAATAACAAACCTTAACTAGTTGATAAGGAATTATTTGTCAGCATTGCATGCCTATGTATAATAAATCATACATGGTTGAAATATAAACAGTTAATTTTCTCATCAATGATTAATAATTAAGATCTGATAGATAAGTAAAACAAATCCTTTATATTTTGTGTTAATACATTTTTCTAACTCTCATTGTAATATCTTTTTCAAACAAATTATTTGAAAGAGTAAAATGTTTGTTATAAACAGACCACAATGTAATGCCATATTGATTTCTTAAACATTGGAGTACATTAGATATCATAAGATCATGAATGAAACTTAATAATTAAGCAATACCCCAACAAATTTATAATTTCCCACAAATTTCCCTCATTGTTGTTAAGAAGTACATTACTTTCATTTTTCTTATTTTTTTTTAAGTCTTGCATGCACTATTACTTCCACAACACGTGGCCTATAACCCCTCCAAATCTAAGGAGGGTCAAATTGTGGTAGAACACAGTGCCAAGTTACCAACCAGAACCAAGGAATGTGGGTCAAGTATAGGTTGATATAGACATTCAGACATTACTCAAGCACGCGTGAAGATCTTGTCATCTCAAGGTACCCTATATTCCTATTCATCAATTATAGGCCCCAGACTTTACTTCGTGGAAAAAATTTAGCTTTTCCTATCAGCAGCATTTTGATGCATGAATCAATTTCATATACGTACTTTAATTCCATCAATAATTCATACAGGAAAAGTAGCTTTATATTGAGTTTCTTTTCATAATGCATGGCAACAAATATAGAATGTTGAGGGGGTCTGATCATTCAAGTTTTATTCAAATCAGAAGGAAGTAAAGTTTGAGATTTCTCTGATTTGGTCCTGTGAGTTTTCTTTAAACAAAGTTTTAACTCTTGAAGCAAGCAACTACAATGATAAGATGTTTAAGGAAAGCTACTCACTTTTTTGACACGGGTCAAAACTCTCCACATGATTTCTCAATCAACTTTTAAGACTATTAGTGAAATTGGAAACTCTTCAATCCTATACTGTGCAAACCCTCACTTTAACATCCAAATTGAAAGCTTCATTCACTTTAATCCTAACTTTACAAAACTCATTTCAATGGCTAGTTTCACGGATGTTCCAGTTTGCAAGTGTCATCCCACTGCGGCTCCTTTTCCTCTACCACTTTCATTGGCACAAGGACTAAAGTGAATAACACTTTCCAACATTTTACAAATTTTAAGACTCAAGTTTCATAAAGTTAGGAACTATACTCGATGACACTTGAGTTTGGGTCCTCTCCAACTGGATTCCATCCAACTGAGATCTAAGCAGTTAAGTTTGTCATTACTCGACAATCAGGGAGGAGAGAAAGTGTGATGTCTGATCAAGATCTCAAATGGAGAGAAATCTTGTAGGGAAACTTTCAATCTGGTTCAGAATGCTCACATCTTAAATGGAGAGAATTCTTTACCATACATCCAAATCCAATTCTCTTTTCTCCCTGATTGTTATACAATGATAAATTCAACAACTCAAATTGAGGCTGATCCAAATCCATCTAGAAAAAAGGATCCAAGTTCATGCTCGACACCACACAATGATAAGGGAAACCAAAACCAGGTCACATTCATCAGTCAAATAGTGTTAGTACCTCAGCTCCAGCCACAGTCTCCAACAAATGACCCCCCATGAAAGGAAAACCAAAACCAAGTCACATTCATAAGTCAATTGGTGTTAGAGCCTCAGCTCCAGCCACAATCTCCAGCAACTCCCCCGTGATCTTCTCCTGCCGCTCCCGGTTGTATTCAACCGAAAGTCTCTTCCCCAATTCAACAGCATTATCGGTGGCAGCAGCCATGGCCCCCATCCTAGCAGCAAGCTCACTAGCCACAGACTCCTGCAACCCCCTCAAAATCTGACTATTCAAATAAAGAGGCAACATGGCATCAAGAATCAGAACAGGATCCTGCTCAAACTCCATAAGAGGGGAAAACACCTCACCCTCTTTCTTCAACCTCACAACATCCCTCTCCACAGCCAACTTCCCCTCCTTAGAAGTCAACCTAAAAACATCATCTTTCACATCACAAACCTCCCCCAAAGGCAGCAGAGTCTGAACCACAGGTTCAAACCTAACCAATGAAACAAACCTAGTGTACACAAGCTCAACTTTATCCACCTCCTCACTAACAAACAATGAGAAAACATTGTCAGCAATGACCTGAGCCTCCTTCGCCGTGGGGAAACCTCCAATGTCGATACAGCTGTCGACTTTAACAAAAGGGTGTTTCTTTTCGATGTTGTGAGTGAAAAACGAGTGACCCTTTTTGCCAACACTTATAACAACGCACCCCAGATTGAGTTTCTTCAGCTCCTCGATTCGGGTGACCGCTTTTTTCATTACCCATTTGTTGAAACCGCCGCAGAGGCCGCGATCGCCAGTGACGACGACGAGGGCGACGGTCTTGACGGGTCTGGCGTCGGTGAGGGGAGTGGAAACGTCTTCGTTTTGGAGGTGCTGTTTGATGTCGTTCAGCATTGCTGCGAGGTTTGAGGCGAAGGGGCGGCCGCTGACGACGGCCTCCTGAGCGCGGCGGACCCTAGCGGCGGCGACGAGCTTCATGGCTTCGGTGATCTTTTGCGTAGTTTGGACGGTGTGGATTCGTTGGCGGAGCTCGCGGATGCCGCAGCGAACCGGAGGGAGGGTGTGGCGAACCGTAGAGAAGTTGGATTTTGAGAGGGAAAACATGGAATTGGAAAATGGTATTTTTCTGTTTCTTCCAGAGGGGTGGTTGTGTTGTTGGGTGGTTTTATTTCGTCATTTGTTGTCTCAGTTGAAGAAAGTCAAAGTGGCGGTGGTGTTTGATATGGTTTCTGGTAGGTTTTAGAGCAGAGAATAGTGAAGAGTGAGGAAGATTAAAGCACCTTCTTCCTCCAACCCCTACTTTGTTCTGGAGACAGTTAAATATCTTTGTGCATAACTTAAATGAAGAACTTTAATTTTTTTTATATGAAATGTCTTTGAACTGTGTGTTTTGGATAAGTTAGGGAGCATTGTTGTTTCCAAAGATTTTAGTTGTTTTTAGATAAATTCTACAAAATTATTTTAACAATATTTTATAAATTAGATAATTCAAAATATTTTTTTAAATTATATTTTAATTATATAATATTTTTGAATTATGGAATAAAAATTGTGTTATTGCTTGAGTGATCAATGTGATACATGAGTAATATATTGCTCAAGCTAAAAGTCAGCTACAATGGGAAGTGACCATCTTATCATTTTTAGAGGCCCATCACTCAAGTGCTAACTAATCATTTAAGCAATAAGATCTATTTCTCAAGTGACTTATGGAAGCTTAACCATGAAGGATTTTAATTGAGTTTATTGCTTAAACGTTGAGAATATATTCAAGTGATACAAGCGGGCTTAAGTGATACCACACGATATGAGAAAAGAGACTATAATAACATTTTTAATGTCCTATTATAGTTTTTCACTCAAGTGACATTTTTAAAGTCTAAACTATTATTTGGTTCAAGTATTTATTAATAATGTGATGTTATGATTAATTTGTGATATTGTGGTACTTTAGATTATTATTGGAATGATTATGAATGTTATAATGTTATACATATATGATATGAATTAGTGGGAACAGTGAAGGGCAGTGGTTCAACAAGAATTTGATTTGGACTGTTGAAAGTAGAGGTAAAATTTATTTTTGGGAAGATGTCTGAGAAAACTACGCTTAAGGTGGCATATTCTAGAATATAGGCAAATTCTGTCTAGAAAATTCTTAAAATTCAAGATCTTCGAGAGTGGCAAGATCAGAATTGGGATTGAAATTTATGTTGGAGAAAGACATAGTTTGAGTGAGAAACTTAGGAATGATTTTTTCAGAGATGTGTAATTAATAATGATAAAGAATATAGGTGGGAGTGGATAGGTAGTGTAGATAAGAAGTATATGTGAAGCATGCTTATAGCACCATTTCACAAAGGGATGTAGGGGGTTGTGAGGATGCATTTAAATTATTACGAAATACCAAAGGTCAACCATCATCTAGTACTGTAGCTGGAGAGTCTTGCATAACAAGTTCACTACTAAAGACAGGCTAATAAGGTTTCCTAATGTGAATCCCCTATGTGTGATGTGCAATATAGGTAAAGAGAGTGTTAGCCACTTATTTTTCACATGTAGGTCTGTCTACAACATTTGGAATCTGTGTAATAATTGGTTTGGGATGAACTTTGAACAACATTGTAGGCCTATGGATCATTTTTTAGGATTTTAGCTGTGAAGGATCAATAGAAATGGTTTTTCAGTGGGCAATACTGTTTGGATGATTATTGTTTGCATATTTGGAAACTTAGGAATGATATTACTTTTAATAACAAGGTGTTTGATAGTCAGGAGTTGTTTTCTGCTATTCAAGTTAAATCATGGGTTGTAGTAAGAGCAAAATACAAGAATGCTACATTTTCTTACTCTGATTGGTGCATTGATCATGTGACATGCATCTCTATGTTATTGTGACATTCATAAAACTTGTATAGGATCTATATTTTTCTGATGCAGGGTTTGGTTTGACAACGATCCTTATCTGTGAGGTGGTAAATTGTGGTGGAAGGAACTAAGATGCTACAACATTTTTTTGTGTGATCCTTTTGGTGTATACACAATACATGTGTATATGTTTTCAGTTCAGTGTTTTCCTTTGTAATTGTTAAACTTTTTACACTATCCAATGATGATGGTTCTTTTGTGTTTGGATTTCAGTATTTTATGTTTAGAATAGGGTGTATATCATTTACATTTGGTATGCTCATGCTTTTCTTTACGTTTTGACTATGTTTGTAAATAGGTTGGAGTAACCTTATTACTCCCGTTTAATTTTATTCATTATTGCGTACTAAAAAAAATATATATGATATGAATTTAGTAGAGGTCACAAATTTAGATAATATGTGAACCATTATTTGAATGCATGTATTAAGTAATATGTACACATGTATCTTAATTTCACTAAGTTTCTAAATTACATGAATTAACACATCAACTAGTAAGAAGTTGAGAGATTGTTTATTGTAGATTTGAAACACATGAATCTGTATGAATTTTAAATATCTTAAACTTATCCTAATTTGTGAAGCTTAGGTTTATAGAATCTGTATAAACTTTAAATACCTTAAACTTATCATAATCTGTGAAGCTTAGGTTTATAGATTTAAAGTGTTTAGAAAGAGTCAAGTGTCAATTTCTAATAAAACATACTTAATTCAAGTTCTTAAAAAAAAGATAGTTGAGTCATTGTTATACATTCATTTGATACTTAAATTTATGAGTTGGTGATATTATTAAATAATAAATTAGATAATAGAATGTGTTTTTATGATAAGCATATATTTATTACCTCTTTGATGAGTTTGACATAATATACACCTTCAAGATCATCTTCATCTTAAAAGGTTGAAAAAGAGTATATAAAATTTCAAAAGTATTGTTAGATATTTTGGGAATTCGATATAATGATTGCTTAAGAACTTAAAATCTCTAATTAAAATATAACTCTATAAATATATTAACAAAGATTAGCTAAATGTACGTTTTTAATAAAATTTATAACCAACAATTACTTAAGATGAGATCATATTATCTTTTACAGTTATATATCTTCATTTTTTATCAGAGTTATCAGAGGAGATCATCAACATTGCAAGGAAGCCATCTCAAGAGAAAAAAAACTACTAAAAAAGTAACAAAAAAACCTTCTTAATATAGAACAAATGATATTCTTAAGTTACAATTAAAAATCAAATACAAATGTAAACATAATTACATTATATCTCATTCAAAAATATATTTGCGCTTTCTTCTTTCTTTTAAGGGAGAAAAAAAACTTGCTTTGATAAGTAGAAGTGCCTTCCAAACAAAACTTTTTTTTCTTTATAATACTGAGAGATACCATTTTATGAATCATTCTACATTTTTGAAATATATTTAATATGTAAAACTAATAACTTGGAAGTGTTAAAGTTTATGGAGAAATTTATGTAAAATAAATGACATTATGTGGCCATGTGGTAGTTGCCTTAGGCTAGGGTTTAGAACTTAACAATATACAAATGATTGATTTTTCTTTCCTTTTATCTTCGAGAGATCACGCTAGGCACACGCGTCTGGTAAATTATCATATCTATTCTCACACTCACTCTGTAGAATCAACGCTGAATGGAAACAAATCTCTGTAGTTCCAATTTCCAACGTCTGATTGTTCCAACCACGATGCTGTCACTGCAACACAATTGAAATCTATTCAAAAAGGGTAAAATCACAAAAGTAAAAAAAAAATGCGAAGGCTGCTTGGGAAGATTTCTGGATTGTTTAGCAATCGAACAAAGGTGGGAATTGACAAAGCAGGGAACAAATACTTCACTAGAAATGAAGAGGTTGACGGTGTCAGTAAGTGCTTTTCTACACTCTGTCTCTCTCTGTATATACCCTTTTATGTTTTATTGTCATTGCTCTGTGTGTGTTTAATGGGTGTTTTTTTTATTGTGTTTTGAGATTCTGGGTTTGTACTTGTGTAGTTTGTCTTGTATGAACTCTTCGTGTAATATAGGGAAGAGGGGTGTTTTTGATTGCAATGATCACCTCACTGTCAATACTTCACTTCATATACCAGATATTGTGATATTTTCAATGTGTTTTGTTTTCTTTTTATATGGTTATGAACCAAAAAAGTTAGTGTTACAGGTTGAGTTGGTGTGGTGGTTACCAAATTAGTCCGTAGGATAAGAATGTTTATAAGAATAGACTCAATTAAGATGTCGGTGGTTCGAATTCTGTGAAGAAAAATCCTTAGAGAGGGGTTGAATTGATAAAACTCCCCAATAATATGTAAAGGAATACTTTCCAGTGGCAGGTACTTGGTTTGCATTCTGTGAAAAAGAAATCCTTGTAGAGGGGTTGAGTTAATACAGCCCCCCTAGAAGGACTATCTCCAAAGGAAGAAACCTCTGGATATACATCCAACAGATAAACGTTGTTAAATATTGGGCTTTGAGATTGGAGGAGGTGTGAATTAACTTCCCAGTTGTCACAGGTTTTTAAGGTTGTTGGTTCTTGTTTGATGTCTACATTCTTTAGCCTATCAGAGGATTTGGTGTAACTTTTAACTGATCTTGTTTTAGAAAGTAAAATAATTAAATAAAGATTGATTCATTGGCATTTAAAAATTCTGGCATTATTTTCTTGTACTAGATTGAATCATTTAAGAATTAAGATATCATTTTGGTGTGTAAGTGTGAATTTTTTGAATTTCAAAACTCTGGTTCATGTTCTTTTTTTTTTTCCTGTGTTCTGCATTGTGGTTCATTTTATAATGAATCTGTCTGATTTTGCTACTTTGTTTTGGTTTACTAGTGAAAGAGAAAAGATGGGTAATATTTAAGGGAGAGGAGGATCCTACCTCTATTCCAGGTATATATTTTACATTGGTCAACTACTGAATTATTACATTTCTATTCAGGGATGGGTCCAATTATTTTTATGTTGAACTTATGAAGAATTTTTTTATCCTATTTCCCATGCTTAATAGATGATTACTGTTGCATTTTTTCAGTTGAATGGATATGTTGGCTGAATGGGCAGCGTAAAAAGGCTCCAACTCCAGAGGTTATTTGCAATACACCTTACTTTTGCCAAGTTATCCAAACGCAGAGCTATTGATGTTTCTTTACCTTTTCAGCCATGGCTAGGCTAGATCACAGGATTTTGCTTATTCCTTTTAAGTTTTGTTTATCTTCAAGGATTGATTTGCAAGAATAAACATTGATTTTGTTAACTCTATCTATCTACCTATCAACTATCAAAACTCTGTGTTTCTTCTTTCAACAACAACGACCACCAAGCCTTTTCTCCTTGGCAGGGCTAGTTACATGAATCAAAAGATGTCGTATTGTTCTATTGTGAATCTTGTCTATATATAAATGATTGACCTCTAAATCCTACTCAATGATTTTTACCTATAATTTTTTTTCCAGTCTCCCTTTCCCACTGTCAATGGAGCTACCTCCAGATAAATTTACATTACTTGGTCTTCTATATGTTTTTCCGCACATGCCCAAATCACCAAAAGTGAGATTATACTATTTTTTTTTTCTGTAGTAGGTGCTAGCATAGTTTTCTCTCCAGGGCAATAATGCATTCTTTCCTAATCCTATTTTGTCTAATGTGTCTTCTCATCCAATGCAACATTGAGGTTATTCTCTCATGGGCTTTTGGCTGCCCAGAATTCAGATCCATACAATAGCTCAGGCTTAGTATTTTGCGTTTCCTTAATAGGGCAAGGTCACAACGATAAGCTAATCAGATAGGACAATACTCTTGAAACACTCTGTATTAGTTGTATTATCCCATGCCCTTCTTCTGCAGAACTGTCTTAGCGTTCTGTCATATTTTTCCCACTTTTCTTGATTTTTTTTTCAATTTTGAGGGTTTGGGGAATTAAATTCAGTTTTGTGGTGATCCGTGTAATTTAGTTATTTAGTTTATTAGTGTTGCATCAATACTTATGTGCAAAATTTATTTGCATTGAGATAACAAACTATTAAGCTAACCCTGTAAGTTGTAATGTTTTATGGATGTCTTCCAGGGAAGTGATTTCTTTTGTAAATAGGCACTTTGAAAGGTATGGTATTTTACTATTACTTGACAATACTTTCTCCTTCAGGAAATGATGGAATTTGAAGCAAAACGTGAACGTGTTAGACAGAATGTTGCTCGTATGTACCGATTATACTTCCACCTTAACAAACTTTGTGTGAATTGGATACTCTACTCTGATTTAGTTATATTCCTCTCCTAACTTTGTCCTTAGCATTTCATGTCATAGTTCTACATATAATGAAAGAACATTTTTGGCCAAGTTTAGTTCTATCGAAATACCTTAACACAAACTTTTTTTCTTTTTCACAAAGTTCTCAAGAAAGAGGAAGAAGAAAGGATAGCCAGAGAAGGAAGTAAAGGCAAACGTGTCAGCACTGGTCAGATGGTTGAATTTTATTATATGGCAATATTCTTCTTTATTTATTGGAAGTTATTGATTAATTTACAATTTCTATGCAGGTAAAGCCAGTGGTCCAGACTTGAAAAGTTTTATTCAACAATTTCCAGTTCCTTCAGAAGGTCATCTTACTATCGTTTTCTTTTGACATAAATACTGAGTTCTTCTTGAAAGAAAACTTATTATGATAAACTGAAATTAAGGTTATAAGCAGAGTGATCTTATAATCTTCCCTTATCCCTCAAAGAAAAATAAACCAAATAGAATTCTTATTAATCCATGCAAATGATTATGTTTACTTTTGCATGGTCATAAACAGCATCGTGAGATTTTTGTCCTAGTCCTTGTAAAAGAGGAGACAATGCCTTCCTGAAAGAGGGAATTCTTGCTATACATCTACACATTACATCTCCTTTGAATATAGTTTTTGACATATTTTCTCCACTCTAGGTAATGACGTTGAAGAATCACCTAGCACTGCGGGTGGCTTAAGGCGAGTCTTCTGAAACTGAGTTTTTTTTACCTAATTTATTGTGTAAAATGATGGTCTTTGCTATGTGTTGCAGTTCTTTTTCCAGCACAAAAATTTCATTCTTTTATTATGTCTGATTCGGTTACCAAAAATTGTTAGTAATTTAGTTTTCATCTTTTTGTTCTTATCTGTTCATTAAAATATTCTCAGCAAGTTGTGTGGCTCTTCGCTTTATTCCTGTTCCATCGTTTTGATAGCCTTATCTCACTAGCCACTAGGTGAAGTCGGTTATATGAATTGTGCATTATGCTATTGGACTTTGTAAAAAACCAAATTCTCAAGGTATTATGCAACTTTGATTATGTTCTTTGGAAATGACATTCTTTGACCGAATGATTTTAATCTTCAGTGGCACGGTCTTGAAATCCATATTTGTTGCCTCCTCCTGTTTTAAATGTTCTTTAGCCACGGAAAATTGTTGTTAGTGTCTTTTATTTGCTTTTTTTTGGGCAAAAACTAGTTTAAGTATAGTTATTCAACTTAACAGTAATGATTTGATCTTTCTGCAGGAATCCTCAAGAGAGTTTAGCGGAGAAAACAAAAGACCAGTCTGAGTAAGTTCAAATGTGTATATTCTCAGTCAAGTATGATTGAGCAAAGCCTGTATTAGTCTTAATTTTAGTTAATGGAACAATTGTTCCAAAAATGTTAAATGGTTTTATCAGAGATATCATTTCCCTAGATTTAACCCAGATATTTATCTGTTAAAAATTTCTTTCCAGGTCTTCAGAGGCAACTGGATCTGGTGCATCCTTTAGACCAGGAACCTGGCAACCTCCAACTTGAGCTTTCATAACAACTTATTAGGTCTTTCTGAACTTGGATTACCCACACATTATTTTGAAAAGCCATGAATGATATTTCTTCCCCAAGAATTTTGATATAATTCACGTGTTCTCAAGTTTCTAGAAATTTTGATTCCTTGATAAACCTTTCTTCAAAGAATATAACCAATAAGATAACCTGATTATATAGACATTTGCAATTCGTCTGTTTATTGTACCTATTAACTCAGTTCTTTCCAAATAATCTCTTGGATTTGATGCATCATGTAAATAGGAAATATAGATAAAATAAAACAGCATATTTGTAATTAAAATATATAGAAAACGTTTAATCATACATCTATCTGAAAAGTGGGTTTCCATCAGAAAAAGTTGGAAGTGTGTTTGGACACATGTAAAATAGTGAAAGTTAAAATCACGTTAAACTTGGGAAATATAAGAAAAACTATTATTTGCAGCTTTTGTTGTGACCTGCTAATGCTAGAATATAATGAAGAACCAAACATGAATTGCATGTATATACCATTTCTATTCTTTGAGAGTTTACATAAATTTATTAATAACTTGTATGCATGACATAATAATACGCTTAATATAATAGTAATTTAATATTTTCACTTCGTAATAAAAAAATTAGTAAATTGTAATAAATTTTTAACAGCATCACGTCGCAAAGGTAACAATGTTATCAATAAAAAGATATTATCAATGAAGAAAATTTAGTTACGATTTCTTAGGTATTAGTTTTTTTATTTTTTAACCAAAATTTAAGTTCCATTGTCATACTTCGCAAAATTCGTCAATGTAAATTCTTAGTATAGAAATTACTTAAAAGTAAACTTTAACTCTGATTGAATAATAATACAAACAACTGTATTAGTGTTTGTTTGGTTGAACTGATTTGAGAAGATTTATTATTCATAAGGATAGATTTGAGGGGATAGGCTGTTTGGTTGATTTGATTTGAGAAGACGGATGAGGAGGGATTTGCAGATTACATTTTGGTTTCATGTGAAGAAATTTGAAGGGATGAAACTTATGAAATAGTCTTGGAAACATATATAACATTTAATGGTATCATATATATGTTAACAAGAGTATTTAATTTTGAATAATTACTTTTAATTAAATGTTATCTATTAATATTTTTTATTTTAAATTTAAGTACATCTTTTATTTGTTTTAGTCAATTTAAGTAGACTGTTTATATACTTTTTATTATAACT
>Ga0123340_1004148_pt1 | contig 13672 bp, 7 predicted proteins | sample SirMexnodulemix_FD_89961 | JGI IMG/M metagenome (GOLD analysis project Ga0123340, IMG submission 89961) | Root nodule microbial communities of legume samples collected from Mexico - Siratro Mexico nodule mix | ecosystem: Host-associated > Plants > Roots > Nodule | place: Mexico: Nepantla... | reverse complement strand
TTTTAAAAATGTATCTATCTTAATAAATTTAGAAAAAATTACACCAATTTTATAAAAGTAAATTAATAATTTTTGATACAATATCTAACGTCCTTGATATATTTTAGAGACACAAGACTGTTATATGATAATCAAATGAGTCAGGATATATTTGATGTAGATTTTTTTTTTTTAACTTGTGTTCAACTAAAAAGAAAATTCCAAAAGGTTTAATAAAAATATTTTTTAAATAATATAATAAATGTTATAGTTTTTTATACGCGAATTAACATGAATTATCACAAGAAAGTTTATTTATTATTTTTTATGACAAATTCTATGATCTTGCTTCAAGATTGATTTGAGTTTGTTCATTGAATAAACAATAAGTACATGTGGGGCCGTGAACTGTAGATAACATATACGAGTTGAAAGATAACTTCTTAAATGAAATGAACTTTCTCCCCTGTTATTAGTAAAATTTTAATTGGAAAATTGTAAGACTATCTGTTATTTAAATTTATTCAAAATTAATGCATGATTATGACACGATAAAACAAAATGAATTGTTGAATAAAATCGTTAAAGTGTTTGAATTGTGATTTATTTCAAAATTTCTACTGGATCAACTATTTATTTTTTATTTTTTAGTAAATGAATTCGGTTAATATTATTAAAATTTTACTTATATATTTTGTTGCTGTAACATCCTCTACTTAAAATTAATGTAATCTTTATTTTTTCTTTAAATTAGTTTTTAATTAAAATAAATTTTAATTTTAATCAAGAATTAAGAATGTTTTTTATTTTACCTTTAATTTTATTCGGTGAATGAACTTCATATGATTTACAATGATTTAACTATAATATAAATTTTAATTACCTTATTTTCATTAACTTTAACTTTTTTTTTTATTATTTTATACTTGTGAAGCTTTTAACAAATTAAAAAAACGTTTAAGACAACACTTAAATTGTCAATGTAATTGTATTTGGGATGTTAAAAAATCACAATTGCATTCATTATATTTGTCCTCTGAATGTAATATAGTATTGCCATTTGCGCATAAATTGAAAAACGATAGCTATTTCATTTTCACTAAAATGCAAAATCATTTGCTTTCATTACCTTCTCATTTCCTCAATATTATTTTGCATCGCTTAATAAAAATATGAAAACAAAGAATAAAGCTATATTAAAAGGGAAAACAATCACATTCACATAGCATAGAAAACTAGCGAGTGATCTTAATATTGAAATGCTTGTCAGCAAGCTGCGCAAGGTTTCTGAACTCCTTTTCATCGATGAAACCGTCGTTGTTGGCGTCTGCGGATTTAAAAGCCTTGCCACTGCTCCACGACGCAAAGAGCCCTCCGGTGAGGCGCACGGCACGACGGAATTCGGCTTTGCTGATCCTTCCGTCTCCGTTTGCGTCAAATGCCGTCGTTAACCACCGTCTAAACTGCTCCACCGTCATCACACGCTTTCCGTCACTCGACACATTACGCTCTATGAAAGCCATGGTATGTTATGTTATGTATATCTTGTTATCACCTTTCAAGCTTGCGTTCGGTATTTATAGTGTTAATGTACACAATGCATATCCCTCTGTAAAGATAATCATCATGATTCTACTTCCATTAATTATAATTAATCGCTGCTTTTGCTCTTTGTTTAATTAATAATGACGTGTTTATTCTCTCTTATTGCAACTTGGCATTCATAATAGAATGTATTGGCACAAATCCTCTAGATGAAGATGATTTTAAATACTTTTAAAGGGCATTTTGTGGGCTTTAGAGCTTTGTTGCGTTAAAGGCGAAAGAACGTGTTATTGTGCAAATACTAAAATAATACTGGTATGAGAATACGTATACAAGAATACATTTTGTTCCCAATAGATTATAGACGCTATGAATGACTTGAACTCTATAACTTGTCCATATACCATGCACGCCAAAACTCATCTATCTTCATTCAAAAACCATCCACATTTTGTACCAAACATCTACACCTTTAACATGCCTTAAACGTTTTTATTATTTTTATAATTTCAGTTAAATAATTTCATTTTATTATGATTGTTATATGAAAAGCACCATCAACACACTCACACATTATTTAGAATATATATTTTTATTATTGATAAAAGTTATTGAAAATTAATGTTTTAGTGAATCTTTTTTTTCTTATTTAATAAATATTATTCTGAGTTTCTAATTTTAATCAATAATAAAGAATGTATTGGAAAAAATATGTTAAAAGTGTATTACCTCTCATTTATTATATCATATATGTTTTCTCAATCGTATATATCCATAGTGCCATGCAAATAATTAAGAGCAAACTTTAACTTAAAATTGAATCTCAATTAATAAATTGTTGTATCCTCCCCTATTCAAAGTTCAGACATTCATCTACTCTCGTTTCTTCTTCAAAAAGATAAAATAAAAGGGGCTCTTGGTGATGCAGTGTAAGTTTAACTCGTTTTTCTAATAGTTAAGAAGTGAGGGGGACTTATAATTTAGTTTTTTTTTAATATATATTGACTCTCTCAAGTTATCGTCTTCGATTTTATTTCAACATATTTTAAAAGAAATTGTTAAATAGTTAAAAATAACTTTGTATCACAATATAAAAACAAAAGTAAGAGGGTGAACATAATATGAAAGGGGGTGCAAAAAAGAGTTGTGGTGTGCATACTCCCTGGCCCATGGACGATGATTAATATCCCTTTTGTATCTTTGTAACACCGTGATTAGTGATGGGCCGAAATTATTGACGGATTAATGCGTAATTAAGGTAGTTAAGATAAGAAAGAAATGGTTATGTACTTAAGGCGAAGGGATTGAGTGAAGAGGAAGGCTAAGATGGAGTCCCGCGGACACTCAAACCCGCTTCTGTCGTTTTCGAGCTTCATCCATCAACACTGCGTGCGGCTCGGGGCCGACCTTGCCACTCGTTTGGATGAGACGAGGCGAACCCTAGCTCAAGCCCATCACAATCTTCTAACGCCCAAACATGCCCTCGCCGCCACTGCCACATTGGGTTCCCATCACGTCGCCAAGTCCCTCGTCGGCACCTCTGTTTACACCGTCAGCAATTCTAACAATGAGTTCGTTCTTATCTCCGACGCCGAAGGAGCCAAGTCCATTGGATTGCTCTGCTTTCGCCAGGAGGACGCCCAAGCCTTCCTCGCTCAGGTTTCTTCCTTCTAATTTCTCTTCTTTTTCTCCTCTTAATTGCATTCCCCTAATTCCTTTCTCACTGTTTAGGTTCGATCGAGGAGCAGAGAACTTCGAAGTAAGGCTAGGGTTGTTCCAATTACTCTCGACCAGGTGCTTTTCAATTTCTCAACTCTCTCGTCGTAATGCTGCTTTGCTGAAACGATAAATAAATGTTAATGCGGATTTCTTAACTCTGCTCTGGCTTTTAGTTAATGCTGTTTGAAAATCGATGCCTCGATGTTTTTCTGTTACTACTATTACTGTATGATATATTGTGTTGGGTCGTCAAAAATAATATATATTGGCAACAATACGTTGATTCTTACTTGATTATTTGTCAATGTGAACCTCTATACTTTAAGTGACCTATCCATGTTTGACATTCACTAGAGATGTGGATTGACTTCTTTCATATTGAAAGCCACGTAGGAATTAAGTAATCTGTTATGATACGGACAATTCTTTTAAAAATGTTCAATTCCTATTTAACTTTGAGGCTCAATATAAGTGAGACAATCCGAAATGAAATTACCCTTTGAATTTTTGTTGACATGGTCATGTGACTTTTAGCATTTATATCATGACCCGTGTCACTTATCAGAAGCTTTGCAACCATGAATCTTATTGTACACATTTGACCTTTACTATCAACGACGGAGGATATGCTTCTGACTGCAAAATTGTAATGTTTATCATGTTCATTTCATGTATGACTACTCTTGTGCAACAGGTATACATGTTGAAGGTAGAAGGCATTGCATTTCGATTCTTGCCTGATCCAGTTCAAATAAAAAATGCTTTGGAGGTTGGCATCTACAATTTTTGCATGACCATTTCAGTTCAATGGCAATGACAATATTAGGCGAAAAAAATGCTTTTATCACGTTAGCTGAAGTGTGGGAATTAGTTCTATGACATTAATTTAAACTAAATTATACATAAAAATGTAGCATATATGTTAGTCAACCAGTGAACCATAGGGCTCCTAGATTGTGCTAAACTTAACTTCCATTTCATGTTTATCAGCTCAAACCAGCCAATAAGGGAGGCTTTGATGGAGTTCCTGTTTTTCAGGTGTGTTCTCCTTTCCCTGTTTGTTGTGAACTTTAGATGGTTTGTTGTTGGGACTCACGAAAATGGTTTTTAGCTTGTCTTTTCATCTATACATTATTTATCAGTATACTTCAGTTCACTTTTTCTCCCTGAGATATTTGTCAACTAACTAACTGCATGCAACTGTTATGTAGAATACATATAAATATTAGAGACTGGCTGATAACTTTAAGCCATTTCATTATTTTAGTAATTCCTTGCTTCTGTGGTAAATTGATACTGTTATTGACTTATAATCATAAATGCTTGCTTACAGTCTGAACTTTTGGTTGTGAAGAAGAAGAACAAGCGTTACTGCCCTGTGTATTTCTCTAAGGTTTGTCTCATTCATTGATCTTCTCGCCATTTCACATTCATTATCTAGCATCATTAGTTATTTGCATTTTTATTCATAAGATATAATTACATAGTATTTTATCATTTTGTGGTTAAATGGACAGGAGGATATTGAGCAGGAACTGTCCAAAGTTTCCAGGACATCTAGAGTACATGGTGCTTCTCAGCATATAGTGGTATAGTATCCTCCTTCCTTACTCTTGTTACGTGGAAGCATCTTTTAAAGTATTATGTTTATACTTTTGAATTGCAATGTATTGGTCAAAATGCTCGCTAGCTTTTTAATCTTTTTAAACTGTGCATAGTAAAATACAACCATTTGACACAAAATAAATTATTATTTTATTGTTTTCTAATATTTTATTGAATAAAGTTAGTATCAATTGAAAGTAATTCATGAAGTATTTCCTCTTTAATTATCACAAGCAGTAGCATATTTTGTTAAACCCTCAAAACTCTAATGTTGTGTTGCAAGTGTTTTGTGCAAGACTGACCTTGATTCTTGAATAAATATTAACTTATAACTTCCGTTATGATCAACTTGAAAACTTGTTGAATATTTGGTCGAATCATAGTGGTTGTGTACTATATTTTCCTGATAATCATGGCATCAATTTCTTTTAAGGAAATGATTAAGGTAAGATATGTTTGTGTTATTTAAATTTTACTTTGAATGGAAATGGGCTAGGAAGCAATTATGCTGATGGAATAATTAGTTTTGGCCCTTTAAATGGTTTACTTTTTCCCAATTCCTTTTTCAATCTTTATTGTAAACAAAGCATCTTTCAATGGATGGTTTCAATGTAAAAATAGCAATCTAAGGTATTGTTTGATTGAAGATATTTTTTTTTTCATTAATAATTACAATAATGGTTTTTAACTGTATTCCTTGGAAAAATTTTGAATAGGAAATGGTGAAAGCTTTAGGGGGATAGATTTAAGATTTGTTTTCACCAATTTTTGTATATATCTTTTGAAAGCAGGAAGCAAAGTAAAAACAAAACTATCATTTTTGTAACTCTTACTGAAAATAAGAAATGAAGACACAGAACTTTTCCAGACCGACGAAGCATGTTCATGTGTAAGCTCTTGTAATCTGTCTTCCATCAAAACGGGTTAGGGGAAAGGAAGAAAATTGTGTTTCTGTAAAGAAACTGGATTTAGATTTTTGTGTGAGGTTTTGAGTAACCACAAGGTTCCTGTCTGCCAATACCAATCCTGATATTCTGTTAGATATCTTGTGTTGTTTAAATAATACAATAACTTGCATGCTACAGTGAATTTGTTTGAAGTTTGTGTCTCTTTTTTTTTTTTATAAATTAACAGGTTGGTAGCTTGGAAGATGTATTGAAAAAAATGGAGGTAGATACCTCTGCTTACAAGTTCTGTAGCTTATAAGCTTGGCAGTAGTTTGAATTCTGATAAGTTGTCTCTCTCTCTTGATACAGATGAGTGAAAGAAGTTCAGGATGGGAGGATTTGATTTTTATTCCCCCAGGAAAAAGTCACTCTCAACACATACAAGAAATCACCGAATGATTCTCAGGTTGCAAACTTAAGCCAAGCATAATTTCATGTGTTTTCCTTGAGAAAATTGGATGTTATTGTTGTCGCAATTTAGTCAGCTGGTGAGATGCCAGGACCTCTGCCTTCAAGTTGTTGTGTTATTCCATCTTGTCTTCTCAATAGAAATTCCTTCTGATGCGAATGCTGCATTAAGATTCTTAGTGGATGTAATGTAAGGAAAATGTGAATGTGAGAGGACATAAAGGCTAACGTACATTTCAGTTATGAGGTCATTCCACTGTAGTTGAGCATGCTATGTGAGGAGTGTTCTTACTCATACATGTACAGATAATTTATTTGTTTCGGAAATAGCTGTAACCCTTTTCATTGAATTCTATTTTTATTATTAGTTCAGGGAAGAAAATGGTATTCACTTACATTTTATATCCGATCTGTTTTTGGATATGAGAAGAGATGTAGAATTTTTTTGGGTGGACATTAAGGAGGAGGACTAACAAGATTCATCACATTTCAAGCAGGGTTCATAATGGGATTGGTTCACCACCTGAAGAGAGTGTGGTTGACCCATTGCCGCTCTTCATTTCATTGTATGATTGAAATAGGGAGCATCCCATTGGTCTCACATGTATTGGCGTCACTTTTCTTTGATCCGATAATTCTTGGATGTGGGGACATAAATGTGATAGATTAACAGCTATTGGGATGTAGCCGCAAAACTTCTCCAGGAATCATTTTTGGTGATTTATGATGCGCGGACGCACAACCTGCAAACATTTTTTATATCAATTTTGAACAAGCTAAAAGTTTTTTCGTTTGATATATTATAAACTATAAAGAATTGGTGGAGACTCGCAATTGAGAAACAAATAATAGCAATCTCTCTTTGCATGCGCGAGAGTGACGCATCAACCATTTAGTTGGCGAGCATTGTCCTTGCACGTTGACAGTTGAGTATTTTCCAGTGCTAATGGACTTGAGGAATTTACTTCTCTACCCCTGTGGTTCTTCACTGATTTTAGCTACTGATACCCAATGGTATATGGGTAATTTCAAATTTTGCTGCCTAGAAATTTAGTTGACCATTGGCTGTGATATAAGTAAATCCGTTTTGTTCCGATTCATTTGTCTCATTCGAAAGGAAATATCAAAGCAAGGAAATCACAGTCGGAGCTACGTAAATGGGCTACCTCGATTTGAGCTTTATTCTTATTTTCTAACTGCTACTGCAACTACTACTACCAATCCTTACTCCTTATTCTCTTCACTACATGTAACTACTACGTAATTCACACCTAATTTGATTAGTGGGGACTTCATTTAAATATGTAGTCTAGTTCTCCTAACTCGAGCATCGCTGATAATACTACTAACGGGATGCAAGGTTTGAGTGTTCAAAAGATGCCGAAGACGATGCCATCTAAAGCTTTGATTACCATAATCAATTTTGTTTTCCTCACTGTCTTTCTGCTTGTTTATGCCACCATTCTTCCCCATCCATCTTCTGACTATTTCGAGAATGCAGGCTCCCTTGTGAGATGCTCCTTCGGCGAATGTCATCACAAGAAGGTGAGCCTACTTTAGTGGCATATCATTTTTTTCTTTCTGTTGTTCGTGTAAGCTGAATTCAAACTTCAGTTGATATGCATATGAAGCACGATCTTCAAAATTTGTAGGCAGAAAAAAGCTTCAAAATGAAAGCAGTATTGGAAGAACCTCAAGCAAACCTACACGGGGAAAAGAAAAAGAGAGCAATCAATGTAGTACCAAGCTTTTTTGGCGAGATGGGGAAAGGAACGAGGATAGGAATGGTGAACATGGAAGAAAACATTGTGAGTGAATGGAGGACGCATGGGGAAACAACGACAGTTTATTTCCAGAGGGTATCACAGTTTTTGAACTGGACAGACTTGTTTCCTGAATGGATAGACGAGGAAGAAGAGAATGATGTGCCATCATGTCCGGAGATACCTATGCCGGAGTATGCAGAATATGGAAGCATGGACATGATCGTTGCCAAGCTGCCATGCAGGTATCCCGAAAAAGGGTGGAATAGGGACGTTTTTCTGTTGCAAGTTCATCTTATAGTTGCGAATTTAGCCACAAAGAATGGGAAGAGGGATTGGAGAGGGAAGACAAGAGTAGTTTTTTGGAGCAAGTGTAGACCAATGATGGAACTGTTTCCATGCGACAACTTGGTTAAGCGGGAAGCTGAATGGTGGTACTATGAAGTTGACATCAACAAGTTAGAACACAAGGTTTCATTGCCCGTTGGGTCCTGCAAGTTGGCCTTGCCTCTCTGGGAACAAGGTATATATAAATATATCTCCTATATATTACATATACACACCATATATTTTTCCTTAACACAGCCAAATAAATAAGTACATCTATTAAAAACAACTAAAACGTTCGCAAGCATGCTGAACCTAGGTTTTTTTGTGAAAGTGATGTAATTTTTTCCCAAATTTTTTGAATGGATAATTTTTTAAAACATCACTGAGATGGACAAGTAGTATTTAGAAGCACACTTCTAAAAAGAAGAGGTTTTATTCTGATGAACAACTCTAAGTTTTTTTTTTATTTAGTGAAAATGTCTTTATCTAAGATTTATTTTTTTAATTATTGGTTTTAGAAAACAGTGATTACAATCCGTTCATATTTCTCTTTACATTCTAGTATCTTCGGCACTTTTTCTAAACACCAATTAGAAGAAGCTTATAGTGTGGTGAGAATGTGATCAACGAAATGACTGCCATATATTTCTTCTCCCTTCTCAAGTTTATCATCTACAAAGGCATTTATTTCCTTCATGTCAAAAGCTTCAATCATATGGTTAAGAAAACCGTGACGGATTTCGTTACCCCTGAAGCTACCAAAAATCATCATACTTTATTTGAGGAGCGTTGTTGTCTGTCATGGGTTTTTCCACTTCAACCCTCTGCTTTTGAAACATAACTTTTATAATCGTACGTGTTTTCGTGACTTACTTATATTATACATAATAAGAAAACAAAAAGTGAAGTCATAATTTACTTGTTTATATAATTCTTTTAAGATTTATCTGTTATTAAATGTAGAAAAACAAATACATAATTTTTATACCAAAAAAAAAAAAAAAAACATTGAACCTAGGACCTTTTCTGCTTAAAATTAGGAAACACTGCACAAGGGAGCCACTGACTATGACTGATTATATTTTTAACATATTGGTTAATTGTTTTCAACTATAACCTACTGTTCATCATAACGGATTTTTCTTATTGTGCCATTTTTCATGAGTTCATGACAGACCATCTGTGTATCTTTAAACCTCACGTAACGGCCCCATATGAACAAAGGGTATGTTTTTATGTTGGACTGGGTTGCATCAGAATTCCAAAGAGAATTAAGATATATGTCATTTTGATCTGATTATTTGTAATATTTTAACTGCATTTATAATTCTTGATTTTTCAAAAAAAACATTTTTATTTTATAGTTATGTTGTTGATACGGAGCATGTACCTATATTTTTTTTCATTTAGACCTTATTCATGAAGAAAATGATTTGTTAGTACCAAATATAAGATTCTATATTAGTCTTTTAGACCATTTATTTCAAAGCATTTAAGTGTTCTTTATCTAAAATTAAGCTACTTAGAGATCATTAATTGTAGGTTGAATCTTTCTATAACAAATAGGAATTATTCTCTTAATCACAACAAACATTACCTGAGATCTACTCAGTAATAAAAACTAATGATGTTTTGATATCAATCAGTAATATTAGTCATTGAATGGTTATTGTTCATGTCTCAGTTGGTAAAGGACTTCGAAGTGTAGAGGTGCAAAAAGGTTGAAAATGAATGATATATCTCGGTTGGAATTTTCCAAAGATCTCATTATTTCTAATGTTATTTTCAACTGAACTTTTTCATTTATTTTTATCTAAAGTAGCATTCAAAAAAGAATGCCATCCAAAAATGTTTCATAAAAGCCTTCATTTCCACTGAGTTAGGTTTCATGAAAATGAACAAACAAACAATAAATGCATACGCAAAATAAGTAAAATTTTAAAACTCCCTAGCAATTGCAGAGCAATGAATGAGCAAATAGTTAATTCTTTATGTGCTGGTCATCATTATCTTTATCCAAAAGTATTAGTAAAAGCATGTTTGTTTGAATTGTGGTTTAACAACCCATACCAACCGGGCAACCACTTCACTTTTCCATCCTTGCGATGTGAAGGTAATCACCAACTTTTAGATTTTGATGCCTCCACCCATACCTATTATTGTTTGGTTTATTCAGAGGATGTAATAAAATGGATAAATATGTAAAAAGGTGGGATATATTTGGTAAAAAGTGGAGGAAATAAATAATAGAATATATTGTAATAGTTTTCATCGGTTTCTACTATTTTAGCTTTTTCCATCTCATTTTTATTTTTCTTTGAACTTTTGGAACTTCAATTTTCACTTATTTTTAACTAACTAGCTTTTTTCTCCCAATCTTTTTTCTTTATCTTTTTACCATAGTAGCATTAGTTTGCCCTTGTTCGTAGCATAAACAAAACCAGTTAATAGTTTTCAATTAAATTTCGCATCACGAAAAAGCGATGGATGAGTTTCACATCCATGCAATATTTTATAACATCTTTGTGGTAATTTTTTTTCTTTTATTTTACATTGTTGTGTTTAACATCTTTTCTCAAGTTTTTATCATTTCTTTCTGTGTCTGTTTTATATTTTATTACATTAAAGTTTGTGCGTATATTATTATATGATAAAAATACAAAATTAGTAATCCAACAATCTTTCTATCAAAAAATAAAACTCTGCATTCAGAAATAACCACTACAAAGGTTGAATTATTAAGAAACGAACATAATTCTTTTTATACTGTTAAATGTTCGTAATTCTCTACTCAAGTATTTTAAAATTCTTTTTACAAAATTATTCATTTTAGTTTTTTTTCAAAGTAATATTTTAATATAATAAAAATACATACACCTAGACAAGTATGTCTTTGGTATACTATTAATAAAAAATATATACTATAAAATTAATTATATCAATTTGAACTAACGAAAGAATCTTGTTATGATTTAAAAGAATAATAATTATTGAGAAAAATAATAATAGAAAAGAAGGTAATTGAAGTTGTGAATGTGCAGGAAGAAAGGAATTGGCGAAGAGTGAGAAAAACGTTGAAAGCAGAGTGAGAATGAAGCGCGAAGCCTATGCCACGGTGTTGCATTCCTCAGAAGCGTACGTTTGCGGCGCAATAACACTAGCACAAACGCTCATCCAAACAGGAACCAAACGTCACCTAATCCTCCTCGCGGACAAGTCCATCTCCGTTCCCAAACGCCAGGCCCTATCGCAAGCGGGTTGGAAAATCCGAATCATAACCCGGATCCGAAACCCGAGGGCAGAGAAGGGAAGCTACAATGAATACAACTACAGCAAGCTCCGTCTGTGGCAGCTCACCGACTATGACAAAATAATCTTCATCGATTCCGACATCATCGTACTCCGGAACCTGGACATCCTCTTCCGCTTACCGCAGATATCTGCCACGGGGAACGACCAATCAGTGTTCAACTCCGGGATAATGGTGATCGAGCCTTCGAACTGCACGTTCGACGTGCTGATGCGGCTTCGCGACGTCGTCGTTTCGTACAATGGAGGGGACCAGGGGTTTCTGAACGAGGTGCTGGTGTGGTGGCACAGGCTGCCGCGGAGGGTGAACCTTCTGAAGAATTTCTGGGCGAACACGAGTGCAGAGGCGAGGGAGAAGAATGCGCTATTCGGGGCGGAGCCGGCGGAGGTGTATGCGATTCACTACCTGGGGTGGAAGCCCTGGCACTGCTACAGGGACTACGACTGCAACTGGGACACCCTAGAGCAGAGGGTGTACGCGAGTGACGTGGCGCACCGGAGATGGTGGAAGGTTCACGACGGCATGAAGAAGGGTTTGCAGAGATTATGTGGGTTGACGAAACGGCGTCGCGGTGAGTTGAAGTCGGAGAGGAGGAAGGCGAGGAGCTTGGGTTTGTCTGATGGACATTGGAAAATCAATATCACCGATCGCAGACGATTTACCCCTCTCCTCACCCATTAGACAAATAGCTCCTACTATAAACCCTAAATAACTCTTACTATAACCCTAATAACTCCTACTATAAACCCTAAATAACTCTTGCTATTACATTTTCTTCTCTCAGTATCACTCACTATCAACAAATTAGTTTTTAGAAGCAAAATTAGGGATTTTAAACCCTTTATTTAACTATATGGTTATCTTATTAATTTTTTATATATACATCCACTTTACATATTTTATATTTTGTAAGAGTGTTCTACGCATCAATTTGGTTTTTCTTTAAAAAAGAAATTGACATCTAGTCTATCATATATGCCAAATATATTTGTTTACAGTAACTTTATTATCAACATTCACATTGGTCATGCCATCATATTACAACCTAAATTTAACTATAACATTATAATGTGAAGTAGTACTCATATCACCCAAAATACCCACATTACCATAATGTTGTATTATGGCTTTAGTGTTAACCTCAACCATAACATCATATTGCAACAATTGACATATTTTGCTCTTAATATCACATTATGTTCATAAAAGCATATCATAACCATAGTGTCATTCAAAAACAATTATCACATATCAATAAATATAACATGTAAAGAATAATTGACATTGAGTTTATGCAACAATAACAAAAAAAAACGATATTAATTGATGTTAGATCGAGTAACGTATCCATACACAAAAAAAAAAAATGACAGATCATATTAACAAACAAGGATAGGAGAAACTTGATTTTTGTTTTAACTAAAGAAAGATATACACAAGAGAAGTAAAGTATACATAAAAAATGACAAAAGAAAACAACTATTTGTCTACAATCTAATAATTTTATAGCAATTTTAAAGAGGCGTGTACTGATAAACCTTGTTTCAATCTTTCTAACTAGTCAGATATTCAAGATTAGAAGGTTGTGTATCATATAATCCTATTATGATCTGCTAGATAATTTTATTGTTCAAAATTAAGAGTTATGATCTTATAAAAATTATTTTGATCCATTGATCATTTCTTTGATTGTTCATTAAAAATAATCTAAAATTATTTTCAAGAGAGAATTACATATATATTTCAAAAACCATGGTTAATGTCTTTTGTAATTAAGCAAACTTATTTAATGTTAAAATATAATAAATTTAAACTATTATTAAGTAGGCTTCATATAAATTATTACTTCTTTTAAATAACAAAATTAACATAATAAACAATGTGATGAATAAATTTAATATATAGAATAAAATAAGGGATTATAGACCCTAATTTATATTTAATTATATTTATGAGAGAGATAGCCAACTATAATTAAAAACTATTAACACAAGGAAGGAATAAACATAAATACTTCCAAGTCCCTTTATTAGAATAATACTTATTATGAAAAATAATAATTAATA
>Ga0123340_1004147_pt1 | contig 13674 bp, 4 predicted proteins | sample SirMexnodulemix_FD_89961 | JGI IMG/M metagenome (GOLD analysis project Ga0123340, IMG submission 89961) | Root nodule microbial communities of legume samples collected from Mexico - Siratro Mexico nodule mix | ecosystem: Host-associated > Plants > Roots > Nodule | place: Mexico: Nepantla... | reverse complement strand
ATATATATATATATATAGTACACAAACTATATTTGTATTTTGTTTTTAATAACATTTTAAAAATATAAATTTTACAAATGGAAAATATTAATGTAAAAAATGGAAAAATATAAAGTAATAAAGCAAACAAAGAAAAATAAAGAAACTAAAATCAGATACTCTCAAGTAAATAAAACAAATCATATTATAGATTACGAATAAATTATAAGAGAATTTCATAAGTTACCATAGGTCGTTTTTTTATTGTATATATGATTATTTTTTATTATATGTAATTATTTGAGTTTAAAAAATAATTAATTAAAGAATAAAATATAAAAATTTGTATACATATAAAAAATACATGATAGGAAGAATTTGTTATTAATGTTACGGATAAAACTTTTCTATTTTTTACAATGTATAGTAAATAATAATTTTGATTATATTATTTTTATATAAGAAAAACATAAAAAATAATATATCTATTAAAATAAGTTTAAACAATGTAATAAAAAACGCCAACACACTAACTTGTTTTCGTTAGTTTTCATAATTAAAATCATAGTTTAGTCTATATATAAAATATTGTGAGGCGAAATGTTTTTCATTTTTTTTCCTAAAAGTGATAATATGTTTGATCAATTTTATTAGAAAAAAATAGAAGATTTATTTTTATTTTTTATGAAAGTTAAAATTAATTTATTATAAACTAGTTTATGAAAGCTTTATCGATATTTTAACTCTTTTTTAATCTTCTAACATAATTTATGAAAAAAATTATTTTCATTTTTCTGAATTTCTTTGCAGAGAGAAGTTTTTCCAACATACCAATCCTCAAAGTGTTTTACTTTACTTTGAAGGGGTAGATAGATGGCAGAGAAGGTGAGTGTTGAGACCAATCTTGGGATGAAAACAGAGAAAGACCCAAAACAAAGGAGCAAGTGTGATTGGACTCAATATAGGCATCATATTTTCAATCTTCTGATCTTGAGACGATCAACAACTGGACTGCAATGGCTGCTACTGTTGCTAACCCTCTTGCTTTTCTCCAGCAAAGGTTTCTTCTTTTCCAAAATAATCAATGTCCTATTCATTTTATATTTCTGCTTATTATGGAAATGCCAACTTCATTTCTTTGGCTTCAAAGGACTTTTAGATTCTCAAAAACTTATGTTTTTTAGTTTTATAAAGCTGCTTGACCTATGTTTTGTTTTCCTTTTCAGTTTTGGCATTGGATGAGTATAATAAGGCATCTTGCCTATGTGTGAGATTATCAAAATTAATGTGTCATCCTGTTTTTTAATGTGAATTTTATACTGCATCTGATGTGATTCTATGGTGTTTAATTTCTCATTTTTGGGATTCACCAAGTGTGCACTTTCTTATATTTTACTTCATATTTCTATTTTTTATAAAATGGATCTGTGGAAACTGTTTCAGATTATATTGTTCTGAATGATAGGGTGGTTAGTTATTGTACAATTACTAGGTTCATCCCTATTTCCTTGATTTTCTGTTTATCATCGTTATTGAACATATTTGTTGCATCATGGTAGTATAAATAGATAGCAGTTCTGTGTCTTTCTTTTTTTCTTTTACCGAGCCATTAACCTAAATATAGGTCATCCTAAATCTTTCTATATTAACAGTGAGTGACTTATGCAACAGAACTCCTTGCATTGTTATTATGTGTTGTTAGTTCTACAAAGAAAGTAGGTTTCTGTTACCTTGAATGTTGAATAGATACTTGCTTAACTAAAAACTCATTTTTACTCTTAAGTATGTAGTATGAATTTCTGCCATGCACACAGTGAAGTTTCATTCCTGTTTCATAAAATTTTATGAATCACTCAGAACTTACTGCTGCACGCTTCAGCAATAGAAATGAAATTTCTTGCTAAGCTTAATATAATCTATAGATTCTAGTTTCCATGATGAGAACTTGTTAATTTTTCTTGTTATATATGGTTGGTCAAATTTTGGTTAGGGCTAGAAAAATGTAAATTTAATTTTGTTTTAAGCTACAACCACTTTCAAGGAGTAATATATTGATTACTATAAGTCTGTAAGAGCAAATGTGAATTTGACTTTTTAATGTTCTATCTGGGCAGGATCAAGCAGACCAAACTCTAGGCTCTGTGATGTATCATAATTCTTGCTATTATTATTTTTTGAATTGGTTCATGGAGTTCCACATTTTGATTTATAGGCTGGGAACCACATCCTAATTGGTGAGATTACAGCTGATGCAGTTGCATTGTAATTAGGCTGATAAATTGATAGGCATCAAGAAGCACTTGAGGAACTCACTCTTAAAAGCTAGCTGTTAAGGGGGAACCAAACACTTAATTACTCCACTGAGCATCCAATACTATTCGATGTGGGATTAAAGTACCGCATAGCATTCAAGTCCCTACCTTTAAATATAAACTGGAAAGTTCTCTAACTTCAATTTCAGGCCACTGCATTATCTTAACAGCATAGGCTTCATACTTCCAGGTTATTAACTTAAATCATAAAAATAAGACTTTATACTCGAATCAGTAACTTCTAAGTGTAAAATTTTGTAAATATATGTATTTGTATTCCTGTTTCTTAAGTACCAAAAATATCCACTCCCTATCATGAATATAAGCTGAAAAACTCTTTTACTTTAATTTTAGGCAACTGCTTTCTCTTTTCCTAGCGGCGTAGGCTTTATACTTCCAGGTTCTTAACTGACATAAATCATAGAAATAAGAATGTCTACTTGAATCACTAACTTCTAAGTGCAAATTTTTGTAAATATTTGTATTTGTGTTTTTTCTCTTCACACGCATTTAATACACAATTTATTTGTTGTGTTTGTCAGACAAAGATACCAAATATTGTGAAGTGCTTAGATGTTGTTGCTACATGCAAGCAAAGAGGGTACTGGTGAGGTTTATTTGGTGGACCCTGTTTTCCCATAAAGTAGTATATGGCTGTAGTGGTTGCTCAAGTAAAAGATTTTTGTATTTTATGTCGAGGAAGAATTGTTAGATATGAATAGCCAAATTAGCTTTTATCAGGCAACTGAAATGAAAATGTGTTCCTTTTATTCTAAGCATGTGTATATCCCCCACCATGTGGACAATGGTTGCTGTATTTTATTACATCCTCAAGGTTTTATGAAAAGCAGGGGGTTGGGGAAGGGCAAAGCTGCCCTGTGTGGTACGAACCGACCAAACTAGGTGCACTGGATCGTACTCAAGCCTCATACCCTTATTAAAATTGGTATGTTACATGCCTGTCTGGGAAGATTCAATATGTATTTGTACCAATACATGTATGAATGGCATTGATTAGATGTGCAGAGGTTGGTGGATAATGTATGCATCCAGTTTAGCTGTCTTCCATGAAGCAGTTGCCAGTTTGGGTTGTGGAATTTAACTGTAACTTGTAACTAGTTCTGTTTATTGATCGAAGAGATTCAACATACTTCATTTTGTAAACTTGTAAGAAATAAAAAGGGTGGGATATTCTAGATGTTCCATAGTTCCTTATGACAACAATAAAGTCTTTTCCCCTTAGGAAGGATTGGCTACATGGATCAAACAGCAATCCTGTTTATAGACAAACCGCTGATTTCTAAATCATTCTTTGCTCCTTACCTTGTTGAATTTTAATGTTTGCCCATTGATATACAGATTAGTATTTAAGGATAGATATTATTATAGAGCCATAAGAAGTGTATGACAAAGGAGAGGTACATAGAGGGATATGGATGTGGGTCGTGAAGGAAATGGGCGCCAACCAGGTTTATAGGTGTGAGAGGAGAAGGGAACAGGTGGTGGAAAGAGCAAGGAGAGGGGAGAAAAAGGTAATGGGTAGGGGAGTAAAAGAATTTTTATGTGGCTGTGTTCAAGAGGAAGAAGCAGTGGTAATCATGCAAGGTGTTGTAGAGAATTAGGATTTAGGGGAGGCATTGACTAATTAACAATTGGTTTGGAGTTGAGAAGAGAAGTTGGTTCATTCTCAGTATCTCGTAAGGGAGCTCTGCTCCAATCCACCGTTATTTCCCTGATACATATTGTAAGAGGATTCATCCTATGACTGAACCTACTTTAAAATCGATTTCAGTTTCTTTGGTTCAATCTCCGATTCTTATCATATTCCTCCTTGGAAGTGTAGTGTTGCTGCTTGTTTCAACATTTTAGTTTTATGAATCTCTGTATTTTTGCCTCATTATTTCTGGCTATATTTTTATGTTATGAAGTTTGTAACATATGAAAGAAAATATTGTTTATTTTCATTCATATTGGTAAATGCTTATCCCTTAACATTCTTTTCATCATCTCCAACTGGTGATTGAAAGTCTGCTTTTGTGTGTATATATAACATTGATGCCATGACTAATCTCTTTCCCAGCAATCAACATGGATATTAGAGAGGCATACCCATACATGGTTATTATTGATTTTGTTGAGTTCACTGCTTTTCTTTCATGTTCATCCACTTGCTAGATTCCTACACAGTTCTGCACATCTCGCTGATGGAATAGACCTTTGTAGTTGGCTTTCATCGTTGGTCTTTTCTGGGAAGAATCATACTCAATATTGGTTTAGTCCAAAGGATTGGAGTGTTTTAGTTACAATCATGTTGATACTCATTTTCATTTTGAACTAGAAAATTGCAGCATTAAATCATCGCATCTGTAATGGGCGTGATACTTTCTGGTTTACTAATATATTTAAAAAGTTTTACACTATCAATTTCTGGGTCTTTCCCCCTCCTATATTTGATCATATTACAATTGCTCGCGTGTATAATTGTGATATTCATCAACAGAGAATTCAACAAGCTGGTGCCTAACCGTTCAAGACTAGCAAACCAAATTTCATACGTGCTTCTAAAGTTAGGGGCCTATATATACATGTTACTGGTGTCTATAACGTTTGGAAACACATCATGTGCAGGCTCAGTGGCGTATTTTTTGTTTAATTTGTAGTGCCGTTGTAAAGCTTAATTGTCTGAGGCAACTGTTTGAGTTCAAAATCTGGGCCAGCGGGGTAGTAAAAAAGGTCCCACAGAATCATAGGGTGAACGAAATATGTGAGTAAAATGATGCGAAATGAAGGGAGAAGTCAAGTAGTCCAATATTGTAATACAGGGTAGGACTGAGTAAATTCTTTGGTACGTGATTTAGACTATAGAAGTGGTCTAATAATACAGTTTGTGGAAAGCAACGACGTCATAGGAAAGAGGTTAAACCAGGATCTTAGTCTTTAGTGATCTTATGTTTTGAAAGGTTGAGTTAGGTAAAGTGGCACTGTTATTCATGTGCCTAAACAGGATTCGTTGTTGGGTTCTAGCTTGACACATGGTTGAATATTATATGGTTAGCAGGCTAATTAATTTTATGGGCATAGACTCTTCACATGGGGACCCATAAACAACGCTCAGTGTTCTCACAAGTCAAAAGCTGTATCAGCCTTTCGAACCAGTCTCCCTTTTTTCCTTTTCTTTTTGTTTTTCAGTGGCAGATACAAAATTTTCGCCGAATATCTGCAGCATTGCCCCCAGCTTCTTTTCATTGGTATTACTGTTGCTGTCATTATTGTTGTTGTTGAGAAAGACGTGACTTAACATAACCCCTAAACACATTGTAAAGTATGCTTTGTCCATATGATCTGAGACACTGAAATTACGTAACATGAGGTTCATGACACATTTCATATCGTACTAAATATGAAAACAATGTAGGTCCATGGATAATTTAACTTGTTTCATTATTGTTATAAAGTGCTTTTAAGGTTTTTTACATAATTATAAACCTCTTGAACTTATTTCATGATGAAATTGATAATACAAGTTGGGTGGTATGAAAGAAGTTTATTGAAGACTTCCTTTTTGAAGGCATTGTGTTTAGAGTTTGGGTTGTGTCTACACTAGATACGTTGAAAATTGGCTGTTTAAAAGTTAGTGCCGGTCCAAGTTTGTCACCTACTAGTATTATTGTTTAAGCCGTGAAGTCTATCCTAGATTCTGTGTGGGTGTGATTTGCTTTGCTTTTATAGCTTCAAGCCAACTCTTGCATCAATAGTTTGTCAGGTATGTATTATTATTATTATATTTATAGGGTAAGAAAGTTGACAAGGGGTTCGTGGGCCAATGATATGTCACACCTTATGAACCAAAAACTTATCTAGAGCTTCTGGTTGGTGAGGCTCTTGTACCTTAAAAAACTATAATCGTTAGGGTCAATTCTATCTCTGTCAAAGAACCATGCAAGGCATAGGTGTGGTTGACCTTGTTAGACGGGACCTTGGCCCATTTAATGATGGTCCAATCCTTCACTCCATTGGCACGTAATTGACACATCCTTCAAAAAAAGTCACCCACCACCTTCCCCTTCTCACCATCAATTTCCACCGTTTTTTTATTCATTTTTTTGGTGCCGTTTTTCTGATTCATTCAGCCCTTCAAATTGAGCTGTTTAGCCTTCATAAATGTTAGTGTAGTCCTCCACAACAACCCTATTATGGCCAAGACTTTGAATTAGTCCTTCATGTGATTGAGGTTTGAGACACTATGGTGTAATGACAAAGTTGTGTTCATCCCATCTTGGTGGCAAGTACCACTCATTCTTCAAGTGGGTCATCAAAAAAAGAGGTTGATCCAGTTTTCAAATTGGAAAAACTACATGGGTTGGTTAAATTTGAAGTTTGAGATGTTCATGTTTGTATATTTATGCAGTTGTTACATTCAAAGTAGAAATCTTTATTTTTTTATTGATATATCCTGCAATAGGGTATCTTACTCAATAAACAAAAAAAATCATATCTAAAAAGAGATTTTGAAGGGCATATGCTTCATAATCATGTCACTTTCATTACTATTACAGGAAATTGTAGAGAAGGACAATCTGATTAGCGTGGCTTATTCTGAAACACTAACTATCTGCTCAGCTTAAATGCATTCTCATTACAGGAAAAAAAAAAAAAAAAGGTTCATACGTACCAATAATGCTATATGCTAGTGCACATATATCCAAGTTAAGATATTATTACTCGGAATTATATTTTATCTAAACTTTGCAATTAACAACACCCACATATTTAGGGTGTAGATAAATAAACACCCATCTATATCTTGCAAATAATTGAGACACGAAGTGACACAATATGCTTTTTTAATGTAAAAAGAAAACACTGGAATCTTTCTTAAGTTGTAACCAACAATGATATTATTTGGCGTAACTTGTTTAAATACCGATAAAGAACACACCGAACATTAACTCATCATACGCAACGACAGTGGAGTATAAAGTAACCTCCCATATACCAGTATTTCTTTATTCCTAATGTTATCAAGAATCTACAAATTCATTAATAATCTACACTTCCTACCTCCTGAATTTTTTTGGATATAGTTAGTAAATGAACAATTTATGATGCTTCACATTCATAGTACTTCTCTTCTACTTGTTATTATTATTGTTGACCGAGTGTTTCGTAATTAAGGAATTAATTTTAGTACAGTGTTTCAAAATTGATGCTGCAAACATATTACAACAAAAAGAGGCCAAAGAAAGTTCAGAATGAAATACGATTGCACCATCTCTTGAAATGACTTCACAGAACAATATTTTGTTGTTATTTTTCTTTTAACTTTTTTCATATATGTAAATTAACCTGCAAATCACCACTACCAGCAAAAATCTATGAACATATTCAGACATTAATTCTCAAGTGCTCTAAATTAGTGTACAATGTATGGCCTATACTAGAATGAACCAAAGTTAGCATGGTTTAAACTACTTTAAAATCGACATATCTCCATCAATTATTCACCAATGATCATTTATATTTGGCGAAGATACAAGAAAAGTTTTTACTTTTACTATTTAAGTACAACCCCTTTTCTATTTTTGAAGATTTGTATAGAAAACAGAGGAAAAAGAAAGTTTCTTGCACAATTATTTGGATTGTTATTTTAAAAAGCAGTTCTTATGATTTTCCACGTCTATATATTGTTAGCTCATTTTTTTTAAATAGCATAAATTGTAATATTTTTATTCTATCCCCACGGTGGACATTTAGTGTGTGGGCACTCCTATTTTTTTCAATCTGGTTTTTGAATTTCAAAATTTTTCTTCCACTTTATCTAGTTAATTTATAAATATTTTATTTTTATTCTCAAAATGAATATAACTAAAATTCAAAAACAGTTATAAATCCCAATTTTCTCTAAAAAATACAACATTTTAAAAGAATTGAAAGCAATTTTATTATTTTAGAAAAAACTAAAAACATAAAATTCAAAGTACATATTTTGATTAATTTATATTATCTGAATAGTTTATGATACATTCAGAAGGCATACTTTAGTGTAGATAGAAACTAGGAGGGGATAAGGTATAAATTGAATTAGGTTGTTTCCAAGAATCTAGTGATATAAATCAAGTTTATTGAATTGGATTGACTAATAATTGATTCATTTCAATTTAAACTGAATTAATTAATTATTATTAAATTTATCATTGAATTGCTTTTAATAAATTGAAGTATATTTGATGGTAGATGGAAAAGAAATGGAGTGAAGTTGGGTTGGAATTTTACGTTGTACGCGTTCATTCATGGCTTCGTGGTTTCCAGCATGAGCACGAGCACGAGCATGGCTACAAAAAGCACAGATCCACTCTCTAATTTTTGCAGAGACGTGCACGCAATACGAACCCATTTGTCTTTTTCTGCTCTACGCGTTCTTCTTCTTTATTTTTCTTTACCCTCTTTCATCGTCAATTAACGTGCCATTTTCTATTTACAAACACATTCTTTAACACATCAATAATATAAAAACATTTTTATGTTGACTTTGACTTCCCAACATCCCATTCCTCATGCACGAAACTTTGTCAGTATTTTAATAGTAATTGAAGTTGAAAGTTTGAAACTTTGAAAGAGGGGTTAAATTATTTGGCAGCTTGAGGTGTCAGGGTATGAAAAATAATAGAATAGTATTCTCTGAGTGTAGAAAACAGTATTAGAAAATGAAGGAAAAGAGAAAGTAGTATTATTTTTTTTAGGTTACGGGAAAAGAGAAAGATATGGAGAAGAGGTAAATAGAATACCAAATATTCCATTGCAAGAGGCGCCGCAATCATCGCTTAAGTGTTCTTATTTCTAGAAATTCGCCAACCATTCTCTGTTTTATTTTCTTTGACACCGATTTAGAATTTTCTTTGCGAATAAATACATTCTAAAAGTATTATCCAAAGAAATCTATACTCACTTTAATTTTCATCCCAACTAAATTTGTTTGTGAAACCGACCAGATTCAGCCACAAGCTTAATTCTAACATTTTTCTTTTGTTAAAATATGGTGAAAAAAAAAAAGAGGAGAGCCTCATTTTAACCCTTGGGAATTCGATTTTCCAAAGTCTGAGTTTTCAACACGTGAAGAGTGGATGAATCTAGTTGGATAAATAATGTTGGGTGGATATATTAGTTTTTTCTTTAAAAGTTTAATATAAAAAAATCAACCAATTAGTGCATGTAAAAAGTTAATGTTGAAATCCTAAACAATCTAATTATATAGACTAACTCCACTTGACTCTAAGAAAATTTTGATGACAACAAAAATGACATGTCTAAAATTTATTAAACACTTACTATTAATATCTTTCATAAATAATTCATATTATTATTACCAATAAATATGTAATATTTTCTATTAATAATTCCATAATTACATGTTAATATTGAACTTAAATTATTTAATTTTGAAGATTTGAATGATCAAATTTATAACTAAATTTTATAAGAAAAGTAAATTATGCCAATGCATAATATATTTATCTTTATGCCAATGCATTCATAAATTTTGCGAACGAAAGCAAATTTTAGCCAATATATTATCTTTATGCCAACGCAAACTGAATGGCTTAATTAAAAAGCATGACATGACACAATAAGTTTTATAGAAATCGTTGTTGTCGTTTATCATTACACTTTTCTGAAAAATAATTAGTCTTTTCGAGGGAGATATTTAACCCTAAAAGTTGACGGAAAGAAGTCTAAGACTTTGCAATCTTCAAACTAAATTGATATGAGCTTTCTAAATCAAATTAAAATGGATGCCCCCACTTAAAATCACATGACGTACGTCTGTTTTGAACACTGTCTCTGCAATTATTTAATTCAGTCTGAAGCTTTATGATAAACTTTGTTTAAGCAGAGACTGCAAACCTATATGGGGTAATAAATGTGTTAAGGTAACAACTGAAAATTAACCCTTTGTCTTGATTCAACCTAATTGCATTTTTTATATGAAGGAACAACTTTTATATGAATTAATTTTCTTACTTGATTTGTTCCATATCACTGTTGGTCAAAAGTTGTTAGGTGGACCATGAAAAAAAAAGCAAGACAAACTCAAGACGAGATGAACCTTATTGAGAGATAACATGTTTAGTAAATGTTCGAACATATTGTAGATTTCGAGATCTTATATAACAGTTATTAAATTAAGTTTTAGGATTAATTTGAGGCACTTAATTAATTTTTACTAAAAATATTTGGAAGGAAAATGGAATGAGAAATATATAGCGTAGTGTGAAATCATGGATGGTGACACACATCTAGAACACAGCTTTATATTATTAAATCACAAATGGGTTTGGTTAAGATGTTTTGAAAAGATTCTGACAAATAAAATATATTCGAATCATAGGCATTAAAAAAAATTAACCAGTTTGCTTTCACATTTGCTGCACCCTTAATATTCAAATAAGAATATTGTTGTTCGATGAATAAACCGTTTCTAAAATAGCACTGTCATCAATAACTTTAGGCAAGTTACATGAACCTCAGTAGAGGAATCGCAGAACCTAAATCATCAAATATTCTCCAATGTTTTTTTTTATAATAAAAAAAACAAGTGAGACTAATAAATTGTATGGAGTTAAACTATATAATGGTCGGTCATAGGATAAGGATGATGGCAGTTGGAAGTTTTAAGATTGAGAGAATGAAGGTTTGTATAATAGGGTTTATCGATATTTGTTTTTGTTGACACGAACAATAATATGGCTCGTCAACACTAGTTAAAACAACATTGCTACCATGCCTATATTAAACTACAGCTACATGTACCAACTTTCATCTATCTAATAATAGGTTTTCTCAAACATCACATTATATTAATTTATATTTCCTTTATAAAACTTATCAATATTAGATTTTTTTTAAATGATCTATTTATTTTTACCGTGTCTATTTAAAGAAATATAAGATTGTTTTAAAAAATAATAACATATCTAAATATTTCAAATTATCTCTTAAAATTAAAGAAATATATTTATTATTAAAAATTAATTACATCAACTGTTAGAGAATCTAAGTATAAATATAAGTTTCATGAAAAAGCTGTGAAATTTTTTTAATAAATCTTTTTCCTAAAGATCTATTAATATGCTAGAATGATTAACGTCTTAAGGTTTTGAGTTTGAAATAATGTTAAACTCTTCTGTAGATTTTAACTTATATTTCATTATTGTTAAATATTTTCAACATCTAAAAAAAAGAGAAAGTTTTCTTATTACAACTACTTATGAATTAAAGTAACTTTGCATTAAGTTATGATGATTTGTATTTTTCCTGTAAGTGTGGTAATTTTCTTTGAATTGTGAGTTTTCTTATATAGAAGAGTTTATCATTGTAGAAAAACATGTTTATTGATTATCTATAAAAATCATTTGTAGAATGTTTGTTCATCTATCCAAATCATTTGTGGAATGTTAGTTTATTTAGTGATTATGCAATTTCTTTTTTAGATGTTAATATATTTTAAGATGTTTTAAAATGAAAAACAAGTTTTTTTTATACGATTTGTTGGTTGTTCCTTTGCCTGCAACGGTTGATTTTTAATTTATTTTCGATGGATTGTTGAACCTATGAAATTCACACATTTGTAGTTCTCAGCTGAAAAGTAGGATAAGTAAAATAGAATGAATTGTTTTAAACACCTTTTCTTAAGGTTTGCTAATTTTTTTTTCCATTTATCAACAGTTTTGTACTCTTACAACTTAAATATAAATCGTTACGCTATTAAAATAATAAATTGTGAATATAATTAAGGGTGTTGCTTTCTGTTGTATTTGTGTAGTTGAACAAGGGGAAGAAAGAGATTGAAAAGGTTGACGATTTCAAATAATGTTTTGTTTGGGATTATACTACATAGCGACATTTTGGGCGGTATCTAACAGAAACCGCGGTCAAACACCGCAAACGGAACTTTAAATCGTATGTCGGTTGCTCACATGATGTACAATCCAACAAACAACCATGTAAACACAATCAACAAACCACGCGCCGCCCAAAGCCACCGCGTTGCTACCTTCCCAGCGTCCACCAACTACCAACATGTCAAACCAATACCGTTACTGTTAATTCCCAATCCTTCATTATTTAAAGACCACACGAATATATGTGTTTTTATTTTTTAATAGCGAATTAAAGGTCTTGAATTCTTATTAAAGTTTAGCTGAGAACTCTTCATTCATTTATAAAGGATTTTAATGCATATTATGAGAGTGATCATAGGAACACATTTTCGTATTATTTTTTTATTTATTTTGTATCATAAATAACAATTTATTAAAATCACAAAATTTTAAATTATGTTTCATGACATATTTGATTCTAAATTAAACAATAATAAAGAGTATATTGAAAAATATTAAAAAGTATATTATTAGTATTATAGTTATCAAATTTTAGAGTTAACACATTAAACTTGTTCGAGTTTACGAGTTTATCATTGGGTCACTAGTTAATTTATCTGTAGACTTATTTTCTAGCATACTCAAATAGATTCAATGTAAAATCACAGAGGTCAAGTGCACGAGTGCAAAAGAAAAGTTCAAAACAACACATAGATAAGTCGTTACACTTAGTGTCTTTATTTTGGATTCTCATTTCATGCTTAGACTGGACCTGTTGTGTTCAATTTACTGTTTCACTTAGTTTCTCATGTCATCGTTGTCTTGTTGTTGATCTTGTCATCATGTTATTGTACTCCACAATCTCAATTCACCTTGTCGTCTCAGTTCACCTTGTGTTTTATGTGAGTTTATATTATTTTTGTGTTGTATTGTCATTGTTGTCATCGTTGTTGCATTGTCTTACAAGTGCTTTTATTCTCTGATTGTGTTTCACTAGATGTCCTTCTTTGGTTGTGTTTCATTATACGTCTTTCTCTGATTATGTTTCACTAAATCTCATTCTCTGGTTACGTTTTGCATAGTACTTTTGTTACCAACAAGTTTCTTTTTTTTAAGGTGAATTTAGTTTATTTGTAGTTTTCTTTTTATTTGGAGTGTGGTTGAAATAATTTTATATTTAATTATAGGTTCATACAAAAGAAGTTGTTTGCACTAAAAAAATGAATAACTTGATTTATGTGATATATAACTTGAAGTTGAAAAATAAACACATTCAAAAAATTTCAGCTTTTCCATTTGATGACATTGAATTTGATGATGAATGAATAATCGAAAAAGGAGATCATGTCGAGTTTGAACAAATTTAATTGATCTAACTCTAGATTTATATACACTTAATATTAAAAATAATTCCATTAGAAAACTAGATAAAGAAAACTTAACATTTATGTTTTTCTAATTATTTAATTATTATCATTGTTGATTTATTGTATAAACTTATTTAT
>Ga0123340_1004143_pt1 | contig 13680 bp, 7 predicted proteins | sample SirMexnodulemix_FD_89961 | JGI IMG/M metagenome (GOLD analysis project Ga0123340, IMG submission 89961) | Root nodule microbial communities of legume samples collected from Mexico - Siratro Mexico nodule mix | ecosystem: Host-associated > Plants > Roots > Nodule | place: Mexico: Nepantla... | reverse complement strand
AATAAAAAAAAAAAAAAAAAAAAAAAACTAAAAAAAAATAAATTTTAAAAATATTATAGAAAAAAAAAATATATATTTTTATAGACAAAACATATAAAAAATATATATATATATATATATATATATATATATATATGGAGTGAACTAAACATGAATATGTAGTAAGAAACCAATTTTAACCTTACCATAAATTAAGTTCCTCTTATTGATATTCTTTTCATATATAGGGACGAAGATTCGTACCATAAATATGAAAATAATGAATAGGTGTTTGAAGTAGTTGTTATCCACCATATCCATGAAAGGTTGGAGCCAAATCATGTACCATGAAAGAAGTTTATATATACGACACAACTTTTCCAACAAGTTATAATGTTGCTTGTTACCTTTGTTTATCACCTAACGACAATGACCCACTAATGACCCTATATACATATAAACCATTGTCTTGTGCTATAACAAGTTAAAATCCTTCTTCGAAACACAAAAGCTAAAATTACATATATTTTCATAATTTATATCAATATATAATATACTTTTAGTAAGTTTCTATGTGATAGAAGAACAATTTTCCATTCAATTAGGATCTTTTTCTTCTTAGTTCAGAAATAAAATGGTCCTGAGATTTTAAAGGTTAAAAGTAATTTCTATTTTCTCATTTTTATTTCAAGTATAATATCGGTGGAAAAATTATTTTTTCTACTAAAGTTAATTAATTCCACATCTTTATATTTCTTCTATCATTTATAATAGTTTTTTAATCTCTCAAACCAAGAAACGTTTAATATTTTAAGTAGATATTAAAAGAAGACGAAGTAGACATAAATTAAGAAAACAATATTTGATTTTGTTGCTTTGATGAGAGAATCGCAATGGTGGAATTGAAGGATTTATCAAAAAGATATTCAAGTAAATGTGCTTTAGTGACTACTTCAACATTTTGTTGTTACAAGAGATTTTTTTTTTTTTTTTCTCATAAAACATCTCTAAATCATCAAGGAGGGAGAAGAATTTAAAATCGTCATGGATCTAACTATGTTTTTTATATATCATATCAAACTAGACATCAAAGAATAAACAAGAGAAAAAAAAATACTCTCTAAATTACTTTGCATCTTTTATTATTATTTATTACTAAAGACTTTAACAATACTTATAAATATACAAAAGATATATTTAACACCAAACTAATTGATAGAATTTGAAACAGAAACTAAAATTCAAAGTGGCAGAAAAACTGCTCTCATAAATGCGCGTATATACACACACCACAAATAATTAAAAAATATATATCTCTTTTGGTGCAAGTAAAATGTGTTATATTTTCAATTGTGTTAATTTGATTTAATACTACTAATTTAAAATATACTTTTAAGAAATTATACATATATAATAAAATTTATTAATTTAGTAAATAAAAAAAATAACATGTTTGAAGAGATTGAATAAAACTTATCAAATTTTTGTAACTATATAATTGGAAAATTTTCGTAAATAAATTTATCAACCTTAGGTTAAAAAAAAAACGTTTAAAAAAAGTTTTCGCAAGGAGTTTGTAAAAGATACTGAAAATGAGGTAACTTACTACTTAGATTTTTGTACCTCTTCACCGTAACACTATAGAGAAAGAGAACTTCAATAAAAAAAATTAGATGCATTAAATAAGATAGTTGAAACTTATGTACAAATCTTCAATCCTAGTATTTTATATGGTTGGTAACCTTTTCTATAATTTTTTTTTTTTACATTAAACTTGTTATATAAGGGAACAAATTTTTTAACAACATAATAGCATCAAATTTATACATTCTCAAGATCAGTTCGTTTGTTGTGTTATAATCATTCGTGAGTCAACTGTGATGAATAGTATATAGTTTAACAAATCACAATTAAAACTTTTATATTTAACTGTGGTTTTCTTAACCTCCAATAAATATACACACATAACGGAGGTTTTACAAACGTTAGTTAAATAACAGGGATTCCTGTGGAATATTTGTTAAGTAGTAAGGACAATTTTTGTAAAAATTGCAGTTAAATCTCATTAATTTTCTAAATTGTTATTTCATTTTTACTCTCTCTTTTATTTATTTTGGAATTAGATAAAACCTGTACTACTTTAAAATTTATCAAATGAAATGCTTCAGGTAGATTAAGTCGAGAAAGGTGTGCAGGGAATAATAATGTGAGGGTTTATTTATACAGTAAAATTTATGTTGTGATATTATGTTTATTTTGAAGTTGAATAACCCTACACCATATATTAAAGTAATGTAGAACCTTTTATTTTTACTTGTGAATAAATGTCAATTGGTTTTAAAGTGTTCAAAATCCCATAAAATTTACTACTATAACAAAACAAATACAATAGTTTATATTTGATAACATGTGCAAGAGCAAAAAGAAAGTAATATACAGGGTTTGCAACATCTGAAAATAACATTTATTTGTTACAACTCTAGCATATTATCTAGGTTTTAAAGTCTCAGACAAAATCATGGTACTTCACAGGAGTTGTGAAACCTTTGCTAATTAATGAGTTATGAAACCTTTGATAGTAAATTGAGGTTGTAAAACCTTATTTATCAACTTTAATCCCACTTAATGCCAGAATAAACTCCATTAAAATCTTTTTACTTTGTACTGTGTTATGCACATGTCTTAACATCTATTTCTTTGTTCCTGTCATCTTCTCATAATAATTCTCTAATATACGTGGTTCAAGCACTCCTACTTTGGATGTTATGATCCTTTTTTTTCGTATAAACTTGTCTTGTTTTCTTCAAGTATAAAAATTTGTTTTTACTAATATAGACTTACACACTATATGATTAAATAACCAAAATTTATTATTATTTATTATAACCAGATTTATGGGTTATCTTGATAAGACTCTATTAATTAATGAAGATTGTATTGTCCACGACAAATTGTTTACAAAGTTATCAAATTTTTTATACCTTAATAATTTTATCTAATGTGATACTTTTTTATTGAAATACGTATAATAAAACGCCTTAACAGTGCATATTTACTACATTAACGCATCAAATTAATCTAATCATGTCCTAGTGTGGAGTGTTACTTGACCTCGTGTTTTCAAAATTTATCACTTTAAAAGTTTTAATGAACTCCCAACCTTCTTAATTCATTGTTATAGTAATTAAAGTATACAAAAACTATATTAAAATTTATTATTACGATAGATTAAAATTTATTAAAACAGTATGGAGTCTCACTTGTTGGCCAAGCACTTCATCTCCTACAAGTTAGAATTCAATATTTTGCAACAATTTGGAATCAATCATAAGAAAAGTGTTGGTAGCATTTGTGATTGCAAGAATGCAATAAAATGAAAAAATTTTGGGGTGATGAATAAAGAGCATGGAAGTTTGAAGTCCTAGGAGATTTCTAAATAAACAATGTACTTGGTTCCATGTTTGAAGTTCTCCAAGGTTCTTCTCCCTTTGGTAAATGACAAAAAATGCAATGAAGGAGGATGGAAAATTACAAGAAGAGGCCTTGTGGTGGCATTTTACCATAAGAGGTAAGGAAGGAAAGATGGCAATAATTTGAAGTAAAGTTATAAGAGAAGTGGGGTGGGTGGTGTGAGGGGACAAGAACCCATTATCACTATCATCTTCTTTACACACACACACATGAAAAGATCCCTTCAGAAAGGAGCATGCATGCAGCAAAGCCATGCCATATCCTCCATTTTTTTGGATATATTATGCCAACACCAACAGAGCCACAAAGTAACACTCACACACGTCACATACACCATGTGCTTTGTTTCAACACCCACATGCATCTATTCTCACTCATATGTCTCAATGCTTCTTCCTCATTCCATCATCATCACACAACTTAAACCTAATTCCAAACTCAAACCCTCTTCTAGATCATAAACTAGTATTCTTTAGGGTTTATTCTTCACCCTAAACTACAAATTCTAAACTCTAAACTAGTATTATTTGTGATACTTATGTCTTTAAGAAGAACTTTTATGAATTGAGAATTGTAACTTTTAATAATACAATCTAGCACAACTAATTGATAAAGGGGTTCTTTAAATGTACTAACAGAGAGATTCAATCTTAATTATTACAATTTACTTTAATTAAATAAAAAGTTGTACGTAAAAAAAGATTAATTTTCACCATGAAGGATATGATAAAAGAAACATTACCTTGGCACCCATTTGTAAGCTAATAAACGTATTGTTTTGTGATACCGACATTGGCTACGCACCAATGTGTACATACACTGTACTTTCTATGTACTCTTTCTTCAAAATATCGTCACTTCCTGAAAAGCCGAAAAAGTATAATATATATATATATATATATATATATATATGAAAAGTTCTCATACTAAGATCTCTTTAATTCTCTTTTTTAAAGAAAAACTCTTTTTTCTGTTAAATAGTATAAAAAAAATGGTTAACTTTTGTCTTCTACCCACCGCATTTAAATTTGTTATATACCGACTCAATCTAGTCTAGTGGTTACTTAAAAAGTCATATTATATATTTTCTTAACATTGTTCAATCTTTTGTGTTTGAAATGGTTTTATGTTGTACAATAAGTTGTTCTGATTTATTTTAAGAGATTAAAATAAATAAATATAGATACGAATGTATATCCTATATATTATGAAAAAGAAAGAATGATCACACTGAAAGGTAAAATTGAGTGTTTCTTATTATTATGATATATTTCTATCAAGAAATTATTAGAATGGATAAAGATAAATTGAATGTTTCTTTTATTAATATAAGTACAATTTTATCATGAAATTATTAGAATGAATATAGGTAAGTTTGTTTGATAAATGCGACTTTTGTAGAAAAATATTTAAGTTTATGGGCATGACGAAGTAATCTATTTCAAATAAATTTTGTTTTAAAAAAGTTTTTATCTTGAAGTGCGAGATGTCATGACTTAGATTAATTTTTCTAATTAAAAATAAAGTTATATACCAAAAAGATGATTTTTTCTAAGAAAAAGTTAAGTTGTTTATGATAAATATAATTTTAGTTTTTATTATTTTTAATAAAATTGTGTTTGTTAAGGATATTTTTACATTGTTGAACTAGAGTCATGTCTTTTATGTACTATTTTTATTTATTTTTTATTTTTTCAGGACTTCCTTAAGAGGAACTAATTGTGAAAAAATGTGTTTTATTTAAATAAACTACACATTTACTTTATTAAAGAAGTTGATGTATTATTTGACCAACTGAATAAGTTTCATGCATTAAAGTACCTTCACATTGGATTTTGATATAATTTAGAGTATTTTCCAAAACATGTACTAAAATGTGTAACCTCTTTTCAAACTTTGTATACATTTGGACCGGTAAGAATTAATGTAACTTATTTATCTCATTACTATTTAATTGTAATATAATAATATATTTTAATTATTTGTATTTAATTTGTAGTGTCCACATCAATCAGGAAACTATAAGTGTAGATATTATATAATGAAGTACATGCAAACAATTATGTGTATATTATTAATATTAATTGTGGAGAAAGGTAATAAGAAGTTCACTCATACACTTTAATTAATTAATTGTGAATTTCACTTTTTATTGATTAAGTCAATTTGTTTGTTTCAACTATTCATCCCAATTAAAGAATAAAGATATAGAATACATTAAAATGTAGCATGCTTTATTTTTTTTTAAGTAATTCTGATAAGTTGTAGAATTCCTTAATTTATTTTAATATAAGACTAAATATTATATTTTAGCCTTTTTTTTTTTTACAATGTTTAATAATACTATTTAATTATCAATAAATTGATTTATCTAAGAATTGTAGATTTTTATATATAGGTGAATGATATTATTAAGAATGGAAGAAACCTGATAAAACAAAAGGATTTGAAAAAACACTAATTTATTACAAGGATTATTATAATAATTATCATAAAAATTCTGTCTTATTATAACCATTATGATACTAACTGTCATGGTAACTTATATTTTTAAGTCAATTCTTAAAAAAGATGCTATAAAAAGTTACACTTGCAGTAAGTGTGATAAAAAAAAAAAATGTTATAACAACTATAAATAACTATCATCATAAGTCAAACTTGTTACAATAGTTCTAGTAACTATATACAAATCAAATTTTATATTGATTTTACATATTTTATATGGTCATAGAAAATATAAACTTTTTATATCCTCTATATTTTTGCCAATAATGTAAAAAATACCGATATAAAATGTCTTCTTTTTCAATGTAAAATGTCTTTATGTGTGTTGCATCTCATATTTCTACTAGCTTTGTAATACATACCAGCCAGAAAAGGATTTCATTATCGGTTCATGATTAGTTAATTACTTTTCACTACTAAAAATTTGTTAGAAGGAAAGAAAACAATTAATAAGAAGAGTGCATAGACGAGAGAACCTAGTTAGCATAGTAGGAGTATATGAGGAAGCTTGAATTAGTTAAAAATTGACTTTGATAAAAAACATGGTGAATGGGAGAAGCTTGGGATATGAATATGAGAAAATTGAAAATTGACCCGTGAATAGTATGAGTGCATATAATGAGAGAGTGGAGCCCATAGGAAGGGGAAATGTCTAGAATTGGGTGGACAGTTATATCAGTCCTCAATGTGTACCTAATTCTTTGTTTATTTAACAATTCCTCACAACTCAACTCACATGACTATGCTCAACCAATTTGCAAGCTAAGCAGCCATTTGCTCTTTTAATTCCAATTAATATTATTTTGCCTCCTCCCACGTTCCTCTCATAATTTCCTTCATTCCTTTAACGCACTTCCATGTAGATGGTACGTACAGAGGACGATGCACAACTGGCCAGAGGCTAACCATCAACCAAATCTTCCATTTTCATAACTTCACTGAAATCCACGCACTTCTTCTCTCTTCCCCACCAATTGGATCCTCGGTACTCACTCTCTTCAATTCGGCCTTCAAAATTGTCGGTATATAGATATCCTTCTCCGTATAAATGGCTCAACTTCACATTGATCTACACTTGTCTGTTAGAATCAAGATATATATCTAAGAGAAATCATCAAGAGAAACCCACTTTTTTGATAAGGCAAAAGATCAACACATTGGTTCATTATTACCAACTCACCAAATTAAGCAACCATCTTTTGTTACTGATTTATTATTTTCAATAAAGCCACAAATCCCATGGTTTGTAACTAATCCAGGTTCCATATATAGTTCCATAAAGTGGTATTTTATTGCACCCATATTTTATTTACTTAATATTGTTACTTTCAAGTGAATAAATAAAAATGAGAAATGGGCAAATGTGAGGCTGACCACACCAATTAAATGCTATCCTGAGACTGTGCAAAACAGTTCTGTCCATTTTTTTCATGGGCTTTTATTTATCCTTATTTAAAATAAAACTAAGATTTTGATTATAAATTTTCTAAATTGGGCAAAAGGTAAAAAGAAAACATCCAAGAGTGGATTCTACAACGGAATGAACTCTTCCTCTCTGTTTTTATCCCCTCCCATGATTCTATTGCCTTTTTTTTTACTTTTCTGACTTTCTTCCCTAAAGGAAAAAGAACAAATAAGAAAAAAAGCTAAGAATTCAAATTTATAAGACAAAATTTTTCAGATAAGATAAAAGGGAAAGAGAGTGCTGAAGCTGACCATAGTTTAAACTGAGACCTGCACCCTAAATTAAAATTAAAATTAAAAAGAAAGAAAACTAGATACGCTAAATAACGTGTCTATAATCTGGCCCACAATGATGATGGTGATGGATCAAGAACTCATCTCCACCGTTGGATACGCCGAAAATTGAACTCTGACTCATCAGTTGCTGATGCTGATGTCGCTGCAGCTCCTTCTGCCGCCTCAGCTCCAAAACCTTTCTGTGTGAATTCGAATGCTTCGTCGACACAAATGTTGGACTCGCCGCCGGCCGGTACTCCGGCACCAGCCGCCCGGACTTGAACCTCACGCCGCACGCGTTGCAGAGCGTTTTCGGTCCCATAGGTCCAGTCCGCCACTGCGGCGTCTTCTCAGCGCCACAGTGCAGGCATTTCCGTCCGGAACACTCCGCACTCGTTCCCTCTCTCTTCTTCACCGGCGACGCCTTCGCCTGCGGCGACTTCTCTTGCTCCGGCGCTACTAGGTGGAGCAGGCGAGTGGACCAGTCTCCCGGCGCTGCGCGTGAGCGCTTGCTTCGCGCCTTCCCCGGGAGAGGTGTCTCCGAGTGGAGAAACGGTGCGTTTCGAGCGGTTTCGTCGGAAGCGAACGGCGGCAGCGTGTCGGTGGAGGATGAGGACTCCGGCGTCTGCGGTTTCGCGCCAATGGCGGCGGACGGCGCGGAGCCGGAGAGCAGCTGCAGCATCTTCAGCTCCTCCTCGGCGGAGAACGAGTCTTCAACGAAGTTCGAGAGCCATTCCAGTTCCGCCATATCATCGTACTGTCACAAAATCACGAGAAAACTCAATTTCAAAAACAATAAACAAAATCAATTTAAACAAACTCGAATTATCTCAATTATCTGTTTATTCCGTCATTCAATGGCTAAGCTCCGGGAATTACTTACCGGAACGCAGAGTTCTCCTGAGAATTGAGGATCGCCGATGAAGCCACGAGGTACAATGCCTGCGGCGAAGCGGTTGTCGCTGCCGGAAATTGAGGAGTTACAGCTGTCAACAGCTGTGACGGTGGAGGAATCGGTGGAGTTCCCCGCTACATTGTCGAAGAAACCGTCGGACATTATGGCGTCGGCGTGGGAGAAGTCGAGGAGGTCATCAATGGCGAAAGGCTCACCGATTTTCTGGTCGGCGTGGCGCTTCTCCGGCTGAGAGAATTGGTCAGCTCCTCCGGCAGCATAATAGCCTCCGACGAAGTATTCCGGCGCTTCCATATAGCTAGTGTTTTAGTGGGAGACAGCTAGAGAGAGAGAGACAAAGAGTAGTTGGTGTTTGTTTTAAAGAGAGAAAAAAAACGCATGAGAAATCTCTTTGGTGTGTCTGAGAGTCTGAGGGGTGTGTGGGAGTGATGGTGGGGTTTTGAGGAGTAAAGGAGTGGCACAACTGTAATTTTTGACACATTGAAGCATCTTTTTTCATGCACACAATTTTAATATTAAAAACTAAAATCCACAGGGAAGTGACTTCCAAGTTCTGTAAAGTTTAATTAATCCACTTTCATTTTTTTTCTGTTTCCCCCTTTTCACTTTCTAGCAATAGTTCAATATTCTCAAACAAATTTTCATTCCCTCGCTTCCTTCTCCATTTCAAATCTCTTCATGAACTCAAGTAGTTGGTAAGTAAGTGTATTCTGTACCCTTAAGTAGGAAGACAACGACAATAATGAGTTACTTAGTACCACTGTTTTTTATGTTGTTCATTAATGAATAACATGTCACAAACCTAGTCATAACATTTCTTAATTAGTGTTTTTTTTTTAATGCCTCATAATTAATGAAGTTGTGAAGTTGTAATTAGAAGAAAAGTTGGTTAAAGTATTGAAGAGCATCACAGAGTGACTGACATGATACTTTTGATTGAGATTCTTTGCATAAATAGCAGTGTGTGAGAGTAGGAAAAGGTAAAGAAGGATTAGTTGATGCAATGAATAGTGATCATGTGGTTTGAACAGGAATCAAGTGTTAAGCAGGAGCACAATGGTAGGCTGTCACTGGGAAAGAAAACAGCTATGGCCACAGACACACACTGCTCACTTTTCTCAACGTGTCAGTTTTTTTTGGGCACTAAAGTAAAACCAGTGGGCATTATTGGATAATTAATGTGCTAATTAACAATGATTAAGGAGGTAGAATTTAATGGTGATGAAATTTCAATCCCTCAAAGAATCCATCTCTTGCAGGTTTTGTCGCTGTTGAGTCCTCCAATAGTGTCCAAGTTTACAGCCCGATTCCTCTGCTGCTAATAATATTATTACTTCGAAAGACGTGCCAAATTTTTGTTTATTTATTGCATTCTGATTTATAACCTTTGTTTAGTCCAATTAATTGTACTTTCTACCCTTCTTCCCTTATCATGCCCTCTTTTTATATTCCCCTTCTCACGTTTCTGCACGACGCTTACAGCTCAACCTAATCCAAAACTCTCCATCATCTCATCCACCCATCATTCTTTTAACTCCAACATTTCTCACCTTTCTTCCTAATCAAAATATCAACCTTAGTTTTCTCAAATGGATTCTTAGATTAGGCTAATTTCATGTGGCATGTGAAGCTTGGTTTTAGTTTTGCCAAAGGAAAATGATTAATGATTTTGCCAAATGATTAATGATTAAAACTAGACTTTAAGTCTAATTTAATTTTCAAACTCTAAACCAATACTTCAAATACTGGAATACTATGCAAAAAATTATAAGATTGGTGGCCTCTTTAGATCATGTGGGTGCTGGTGTTTGGGAGGGCATTTTACCTTATTATTGGCATATTATTTAAAACAAGGATTAAGTCAGATGGGCCTGGCTCTGATCCCCAGGTAAATCAACCCTCAGTAACTCATGGATAAGGTTTGCTTTTCCTTACACATTTACTACTATCCTCACACCTTTCCACATTTTAATAATAGTCTTCACTTGTTCTATATTTTAAGCAGAATGAGGCAACAAAAAATAAAGGATTTGTGTTAATGGTTGGAGTGGTGTCTCTTTATTGGTGTGGTTTGGAATAGAAAAATAGAGAGGGGTGCAGGGAGCACGCGAGAAAGGAAGAAAAGAGTGTGTGTGTGTGTCAGCGATCATGTGATCGTGAGTTTTGGTATGAGCCTTCTCAATCAAGCTTCGGTTGCTTCCAAACTCAAGCTATCATTTTTCCATTTTTAACTCTTTCTCACTTCATCCTTCATCCGCACGTGCGTCCCTCACACGTGTCCTCTTCCTAAACGTCCCACCACGTGCACCGCACACTATCACTTCCATGTACACGTACAATACACCTTATACCAAGCAATACACATAATGGGCCAAGGGAGGTTTTTCATATCAAACATTTGTATGTAAAACACATTTTTCATTCCGGTTGGTCTAATCCGAAAGTCACCGACATATTTTGAAATGGGTTAATCCGAAATTGGAATTTCAAACTAAAAAAGTTTTGGATTTTGCCATCGAATAATTTTTTGAATTACAAAATGTGGAATATAAATTCGACCACGCCACCTCCACTTACCAAAGAACACTTAAGTTTTTTCCGCAATGATCTTTTGGAAATATAAAATTTTATGGAGGTGCGGAAGAAGCTATGGAGGTGCAGGAAGAAGTCGTCTATATGTAAACTTAATCTGGCGAGAACAGTGTTGTATAGTAATGGGCTTTGGTCTCTTTTGGACCACTTTCTTGTAAGCTTTTTCGAGTTTCTTCAAACCAAAGTAGTATTAAACAAAGGCTTTTGCTATTTGCACTCCCGTAACTTTTAAAATGATAATTCTATTTTCATGATATATTTGATTGTAATTTTCACAAACTTATTTTGTATTACCGTGGCAGGTAAAGAGTGTTTGGATTACTTTCAAAGGGGGGAATTATTAGATGGTTCAGAATTAACACTTTCAAGTAATATCTACATAAACTAAAAAATTAATAATATTTAACTGTATGGTATTACAAAATGAAAACAAAAAATAAAAATAAAGGCCACTAAATAAGTTAAGTATTCAAAACAAACACACAATAGATTAAGAACTATAGGTATTACTAGTTACCCTTATCTACAGTGTGGGAGACTATAGATAAACTAAAAACTATAAATCTCTTTTCATGCCATGTTATTTTTTTTTAAAAATGGTTTGTGTCAGAAAAGTGTAAGCAACGAAGATGACTTTATTTATATGTAATCGTTAAAGTCAGGTGAAGACAAAATGTCATCAACTCATCACATGCAACTAGATAATGTTACTTAAGTTACTTGGGTTATAAACTAGGTAAGTTCTGGTGTTCCTTTCACTTAAAGCTAAAAGAAATGATGAATAATGTTCATGCATGTACGTAAAAAGTTGTTTGATTAGGAGGAGAAGAGTTGAAGTAAGCAAAACCATGCTAATTTTTTATATTAATAATTTTGTGTGTTATTATTTATTATTATTGTTGTATAACTTTTTACAGTGTTTCTTTATGAAATTGAGAAGTAAATCAATACATTCATGCCTCTTTTGTGTCTTTTTCTTAATGCAAACTATTGATGTACTTGCAAATGACCTCAAATTCATCATGTGCCTATGTCTATAAATTGCATTAATAGTTTATAGGTTATTTGAATAACAGTGCTAATTAATTAGGCATACATCATGGGCTAATTTATTTAGTTGACTTGCCTCTTACAAATAATACTTCTTCCTGTCATAAATATAAAATGAAATCTTAAATATTGATTTTAAATGCAAATACATTTAAACCAATTTTAATGTATCTAAAAAAACTGTTTCTATAACATTTGTAATTTAATTAGAATCTTATTTCTGGTGACTTTCCTTTATTCCCAGATTTAAATTTTAAGAAAGAAAGTGAAAAATGTTTATATATTGTAAATCTAATACAGTTAAATGTTGCTAAGTTTTCTCAATTACTGTGTTGTTATTTTAGATTCGAGACTAAAATAAATACTATTTTGAGCTATAATATTATAGGAGACCATATTCACAATAAATTAGGGTTTCTGTGGATATAAACTAAAATAGTAAAAAAAAGCTCTGAAAAATATTTTCAGTTTTGTATTCAAATAAGATATCGCAATCTTATATCTTATCTTATTTGATCTGTTATGGCTGATATCAGGTTATATAATCGGGTTTAGGGTCATCATTTGACACGTGTCAAAATATAACTGGGTGCTACTACTGTGTTAAGTTGAATTATGGAATGCAATTATTATTTGTTAAGGAAAGTAATTGAAGTCAAAGAATAGAAGAATGAAGGAAAAAGACTTGCAACTTGCAAAACCATTTAAATTTCTATGTAAAATAAGACTATTGAACATATTTAAACACTCGTAAAAAAAAAGTCGTTTTCTCTTATTTAGATTTGAAATAAAATAGAAAATAACAATAGAAAGTGAAATATATCTTGTCAAGAATTTATTTCCATAACTTTTACATTATTAGGACATTAGGGTAGGATCACAGTATCATCAATTTAAATTCATCCTTGCTACTTCATCAGTTGATGCTGATATTAAGTAAAAATCATGATTATTCTTTAAAATTAGAAAAAATAATTAGAAAGCTAAAACTTTTAATAAAATGAAAAATTATTTATACTTTTTATGTCTTTAAAAATCATCTTTAAATAAAACGTAAATATTAAATTAAATGTTATACATAATTGGGTATGTCAAAATACTTATTCTTTTCATGAATGTAACTGATCTCTTATCATCATCAATAACATATCAATAATATGTTGTTTTATTTTCTAAAATGACCATGTTAAAATATCATGTATTTACCTTTATAATTAAATCTGTTTTAATTTTTAAACTAAGGATGTGTAATCACTGAAATTGCAATATGTGCTTTTTTTTTTTTCACATCAATCTATCAATCGTAATTATTTTAAAAAATTTCGCTTATCTCTTTCTTTTTCTACTTTTTTTCTTTTAATTTAAGTAACATTGTTTTTCACTTTCTTTAGTTTATTTGATGTTTTTTTTTGGTTTTTTTTTTTAATTTT
>Ga0123340_1004142_pt1 | contig 13680 bp, 13 predicted proteins | sample SirMexnodulemix_FD_89961 | JGI IMG/M metagenome (GOLD analysis project Ga0123340, IMG submission 89961) | Root nodule microbial communities of legume samples collected from Mexico - Siratro Mexico nodule mix | ecosystem: Host-associated > Plants > Roots > Nodule | place: Mexico: Nepantla... | reverse complement strand
TATGATATATGTATATATATATATACATTAATTATACCGAGAAAAAATAACATAAAAGGAAAGATATATATCTTATTTGATATGAATGAGTTAACTTTCTTTTTAAATCTTCTCACTATCCACTCTTCCACATTTTTATTCTTTTTTTACTCTACAAATTAATAATCCAAAATATATTTTATCATTCAAATCTGTCTATTTGAATAGTATATCAGTTCAACTAAACAAAACATTAAGAAAGACTGTTATTAACTTGTTTATTAAATATAAAAAGAAACATATTATATGATTAAATTTTTTAAAGAAACATATTTTAACGAGGCTCTTTTAAGAACCGGTTGATAGAAGAGAAGCCTTAGCAGCCATGCATGGTCAGCTTCAACATAGCCAACTTATTAGAATTGTTGCATAAACAGATGTATTTGCATGGACATTATGATTCTTTAAAGCCAGTGGTTTACATTTTATAAGACAAGAATATGCTACCCAAAGTCACAAAACATTAAAAGGGTAATTTCCCTATGCCAGTATAAAAATAAGAAAGAATATTAAAAAAATATATGGGGGACAATCGTGTAAATCGTTGACCACAATCCAGAAGAACATGTAAAGTGAACCTAGACCTCATTGCGTCCAGATGTGGAATCGGCATCACATGGTCCCATAAAACATTTATAGTATTTGTTACTATTATTAAGTAATGTAATTAAGATTAATGTGGTGTTCATTTAGAGTTTATAGTTTCCAATTTTATTTTCCACGTTGAATTCCTTCATTGCTCCATCCGCATGGGCATAACACTCTGCTCTCTCCTTAATCACATCCAGGTTCATCCACCTTCCCTTCTTTATCTACCTTCCTTCCTTTCTTTCTTCTATTCATTGTCTCATCTCACACGCACCGTTTTCATTTCTCACTCTCTCTCCCAATGCATTCACTTTCTACACCAACACTTTCTTCATCATTCCCCTGTTTTCTCCCCTCCCCTGTTCCTCTGTTCCCCTGTTCTTGTTGCACTAGCCCATAACCTCAATTCCCGTCAAAACACAAACTTTCCCCTTTTTGTGATTTCGGGTTTAACCCATGGAGCCGGGTCTCTCTCTCGGGTTGAGCGCGTCGTCAACCGTGGCTCCTCTCAGTGACACCTCTATTCCGTGGCGGTTTCGGCACCTCAAAGAAGAGGAAGAGGAAGAAGACAACGGTGAGACGATTAACTTCATGGACCGGCGCGTGAAGAGGAAGATTGAAGGGCATCAACAACCCTGTTTCCCTTCGAAGCGTGTGGCGGTGGATTCCTCGGTGGGATGGTGGAACAAGCCTCTGGGAGTGGCAGACCCCGAGATTTTCGGTATCATGGAGAAAGAAAAACGAAGACAGTTCAAGGGAATAGAGTTGATTGCTTCGGAGAACTTCGTGTGCAGGGCAGTGATGGAAGCTTTAGGAAGTCATTTAAGCAATAAGTATTCTGAGGGAATGCCTGGGGCCAAGTACTACACAGGAAATCAGTACATTGATGAGATTGAGCTTCTCTGTTGCCGGCGTGCGTTGTTGGCCTTTGACCTTCACCCTAGCAATTGGGGTGTTAATGTCCAACCTTATTCTTGTACTTCTGCTAACTTTGCAGTGTTCACTGGGATTCTGCATCCCGGGGATAGGATTATGGGTATGGATTCAGCCTCTGGGGGGCATTTGAGTCATGGGTATTACACTCATGGGGGTAAAAAGGTTTCTGCTGCTTCTATTTTCTTCGAGACTTTGCCTTATAAGGTTAATCCTCAGAGTGGTTACATAGACTACGATAAGCTTGAAGAAAAAGCAATGGATTTTAGGCCTAAGATACTTATCTGCGGTGGGAGTTCGTACCCCAGAGAATGGGATTATGCGAGGTTCAGGCAGGTTGCTGACAAGTGTGGGGCAGTGTTGATGTGTGACATGGCGCATATCAGTGGTCTTGTGGCGGCTAAGGTGCTTTTTTTCTGTCTTTTCTCTTGTTTCTGTTGTTATTGATTTCATGATTGTTTACGAATTTGAAAGTTGAGTGGAGTTCTGATTTGGTTTTCTTTAGAGGGTAATGCTTTAGAACTACTAAGATAGAATTGTGTGAAATAGTTTAGCCGTCTGGTGTCCTGTACAATGAATCAAACTCTTGAGATCCTCTTCAGATAGAGTTCCTATACTCCTGTGCTACGGCAAGTACTGGAAATGAATCTGACTCCTCTAATGTGAAGGATGGCGTGTTAGAGTATATAGTGCAGTTACAAGTATTAATAAGAAAATCTACAATGAGACTGATTACATACATGCTAAAATATAAAGACTATGATATTGTTAGAATCTCGAATGATGATTTTTGAAGTATTGTACTCTTTGTTTGGAGTGCATTCTCCTTGTTCTAGAGGGAGCTGAATCCACTAGCAATATTATCTAATGGAGTCAAGTATACAGAGATTCCTGTTTTATTATAGGCTTGTAGCAACCAGGAGACACCAAAAGCAAAATTACCTCTTTTTCTTTGTTTTTGCTTTTTTCCCTTATCCCCCCCTGGATATTTTGATGCTTGCAATTCGATGAATTACCTTTGTGAATGGAAGTTCTACTGGAAAGTATATAATTATTTCATTTTCATTGATGGCACTGAAGTTACCCTTAGCATGTTTGATGTGTGTGATTCATGTAACCGACCTCTACCAGTTAGACAAGGCTGTTTTTGTTTTTCATGAATCACCTCTGTATATGTTGTGGGCGAAAGTCAAATTGCTTGTTTGGACCTCAAAATATGCATCGGTTAAATTGTGTTTCTAATTTTGGTTCGATTTTGCTCATTTAATAATATATTTAATTGAAAAATTGCCATGCGTTTCAACTCTGCTGTAGTTTTGACATTCCTTTATGTCTTAAATGGTTGTGTGAAATGTTTATAAGTATATTAACAGTGGGTTTTACAGGAAGTGGCTAGTCCATTTGATTACTGTGATATTGTAACGTCAACTACTCACAAAAGTCTCCGAGGTCCAAGGGGAGGTATCATCTTTTATAGAAGGGGGCCAAAACCAAGGAGGCAAGGTTTTGTTCTCAATCATGGAGACGATAGTAATTATGATTTTGAGGAGAAAATAAACTTTGCTCTGTACCCATCATTACAAGGAGGCCCCCATAATAATCATATTGCTGCTCTTGCCATAGCTTTAAAACAAGTTGCAACTCCTGAGTACAAAGCGTACATGCAGCAGGTGAAGAGAAATGCGCAGGCATTAGCATCTGCCTTGTTGAAAAGAAATCTCAGATTGGTGACAGGTGGGACCGACAATCATCTTTTGCTGTGGGATCTAACAGCACTTGGTTTGATTGGTAATTCTTTTCTACCTGTCTTTTTTATTTTTAAATTATGTTAAAATTAAAACTGAATTTGGAATTATTTTTTCCTGCTAATAATGATGAGTTATTATTTGTCGTACTGTTGTCTCGAGATGGGAAATGATGCTAGTACAAAACTTGCTTAAATGTTATGATTTTGTCCCCAACAGAATCAAATTTGTAATGCTTATTTTACTTGAACGTGTTATGTATTTCAATGCAAGTTAGTCTTAATTTCAAACTATTCTTTTGTAAAAAATCACAGAAGTTATAAAATCAAATGTTTTGTGAATCACAACAATGTTTTTTAGTGTTTAGTTAGACCACTGCATAATTTTCAATTTTTGTGAAGTATGATGTATTGACACAGAGCTTATGTAAAATTATGGACCTCACCGCTTATGTGTTGAAACTAAAGCCATATGTTCAACATCAACAATTACCAGTTGTTATACCACTAAGTAAGCATTATAAAAATAAATGAGGAAATAACTACGATGTAAGCTTCTTTGATTTGGCCTGTTTTCATTTAGCTGTCCTGTGGTTTAAACATATTAGTGTCACTCTTCTTCCCTTGAGGATTAATTTGCTAGTGCATAATCCTTAGGTTCTTTCAAAATTTTGAACATGAAACAAAAGTTAAACACAGGCACAGCCCACCTTTTGTTGTGATTTGTAATGTGTATTGTGCTGGACATCAAACTTCATATGTACTTTGGATAATCGGATTGGATACTTAGTTTCTTCAGTTAGGAGGTATTTTCTAATTTAATCTCCTAAGTAACTAAGATTAGGATAATATTTAAGACTTACGAATAACTTAAGGCCAAAAGACTTGATTAGCTAAAACATTACGATGAAAAATATGTTTGAAGAGGGGTTGGCTTGCAAGTTGTACATGGAAGATTTAGGAACCGGTTACATTGAAGAGAAGAAAGAATGGAGTAAAGGCTGATGTTCATGCATACGATTTCTAAAGTGGCCAAGGGTTAAAATGGGTGTATTAAAAATTTGACCATTTGAACTTATAGGGTATGCATGGTTTTTTCTATATCAGCTGCTTTGATAATTAGGCCATCCTTATAATTATTTTCCTTCTTGGCATTCTGATCAAGATATTTTGTCAGCACAAGGCCATGCATAGATTTAACCTCTAAAGTGAATAGATGTGTAAAGAGAGAAAGTAAAGGTGTTTCCACTGTAATTGATTGTTTTGAAGTATCCCATAAACTTAAATTACTTTAAATTAATGGTAGATATACGCATACTTTCTCACTTTACACATTTACTCACTTTAGAAAAGTCAAATTCGCTGTGTGTGTTTGTCCTTGCAGTTGTAGGCTGTGTCTTGGATTCTAATATATTAACTTGAAATTGTGTTTTCTAAATAAATCACGATGGTCAGATTTAACCTATGTTGCATGAAATTGCAACTTGAATTTAATATGGGACGTTGTCTTTGCAAATTCAAGATATTTGCTTTGGGAATATCTGTCTCCATTTTCTTTACCTGTAAGTGGATGTATGTATTGCTGAAACTCCTATGAAGTTTGGTTACGAGTTTTGAGCAATAAAAAAAGAGATGATTAGAGGAAGGGAATGGTTGGATAATTTCAGGTTTTAAAATCACAAAGTAATTTTTAAATCTCTTGTCTATTTTTCTTTTCTTGACAAATAATATTAGGTGAGAATCATCTGCTATTTATTGAGATGCAAAACAATATTTAAACATGACTGATATGTAGGAGAGGATCCATCCCATTAGGGGACAGGTCAAAAGAAAATAATAGAAAAGAAGAAATAGGTATAGTGTTAACATTTATTGTTTGAATTTGGGTTGTAAAGATGCTAATTATCTGGTTTAAGGACTACTTCGATTTTTAAATTCCATAATGCTTGTTCTGTGTACGCTACCCATGATTCGAAGACTCCTTTTCCATTTTCTTACAAATCAATCTTTGAAATTGACATGAATATACTCTTACATAATTTTACTGTCTATTACAGATAGAAACTATGAGAAGGTTTGTGAGGCGTGTCACATCACTCTCAATAAATGTGCCATTTATGGTTCCATTTCTCCTGGAGGAGTGAGAATTGGTGAGTACCTAACGTCTAAAGTTGTGGTATTAGTATAGCGTACTATAGTCAACTGAGTGTTCAATATAATATTTTTGTCATACCATTTGTTTAACATTTAAGTGCTCATGGTAAATGCTTGATACTCTGCTTATGACTGTGTTAAGCAGCAAGACTTCCTTAAGAACACTCAATTGTAATAACTCCTGCTTCCACATATTCAGTATAGAGTGCTGCAAATATTATATTCTCCAGGGAATTGATTGGTAGAAAGAAAGAAATGCGTATTTATCATGCTAGTGTCTACCACTTCCTCATGCGTGAGAGGATAGATGATTCTGAATCTATCACGTCACATTTTTTGTGTACTTCAAGCCAATTACATTGCTATTGCTGCTAAAACGTATTACTTTTGGGTTTTCTCTATTGTCTTTTGTTCTCACGTTGCTTTCATTGGTATTCAGGTACTCCTGCAATGACATCAAGAGGCTGTTTAGAGGAAGATTTTGAGACCATAGCTGATTTTCTTCTGAGGGCAGCTCAGATTACCAGCATTGTGCAAAGGGAACATGGAAAATCATGCAAGGATTTTATCAAGGGTCTTGAGAATAATAAAGATATTTCTGAGCTCAGAAATCGCGTTGAGACATTCAGTTCCCAGTTTGCAATGCCAGGATTCGATACTTGATTTAAAATTGTAGACCTCTATCGCATCTTACACCATATTTTGAATTTCTTTGCATAGTAACCATAGGTTTTTTCCCATGTTCTTGTATCTATCAAATTAGGAGTCAGCTTATGTAAATTACATATGCAAATGGAAGTCATGTCCTCATAGCATATTAACGACCTTGAGATTGTAGAAATTGTTCGAGGTAAACTCTATTTATGTCGAAAGAAAATACATAAAGAGAAACGTTACTATTACAGGTCAACCATGAAATTATTTTACAGGCTGTCATTGAATATGTTTTTTTTTTTTGTATGCTATTCATGGAGGGGGATACATAGGTTACATAGGCATATATTGATTAAAATATGGAACAGTACGTAATATCCCAGCACCAAAGATTAATGAGAAGGTGTCATTTGAGTGTACAGTAACAACTGTACGTTTAACCAATGCTTTAAACACAAAATCTGCCCGTCTGGCATGAGGCATGCCGGATCATATCAAAGATATATTACTCTTGTTTTGTTTTTTTGTCTGTGTCTTGTGTGTGCACTTTAAATGTTATTTTATTTATTGTTTGGTTTTAAAGCATCATTCATGTGGAACCCTTGTGAGGAGGCAAGGCATGAATTTGCGGCAAGGGACAAAAAGCATGAGATACGGTTAGAAGTGAGACTGCAATTTTTGTAGCATATTAAACACCCCAAAACCCCAAAAAGGGGAGGTTGAAAATTTTTGAAACATAACAAAATTGAGAGAGAGAGAAAGAGTTGTCAGGCAATGGGAGAATGTGGTGAGATGAAGTTTTCATCATCATCACCTCCATTGCATTCAAAGTGAACCGAATCAGACAAAAGCTTCCCAAGAGCAAAAGAAGCTGCCTTTGACATTAAAGCAGTCCAGGAATCTCAGAGTGCTTCTTTTCTCTACAGTCCTAAACCTCCCTTTCCATTATTCTTTCAGGACTATAACCCAATGATTAGTCATTTTCCCTGCCAACCAAACTCCTCTTTCAAATTCAATCTTAAATAAAGATAAATAAAAAGAATAATAATAATCATTCACTGCCAAAGAAAACCATTTTTAAATTATAACCTATACAATGGTTATCAGTGTTTAACTTTATTTTTTTTTTTTTTAACTTTTTCTTACCTTCTATTCTTTTGTCTTTTTCCTCCAATTAGAAGAGGAATCGAAGTTTCTTTCTTTCCCAAAAACTTTGCTATCTTATATTATCTCTAATGCAAGAAGAATAGTAATTTCATTCATTCATTGATTAACCCATATGTTGTTTTCAAACCCAGAACCACATTCAATTTGAGAGAACCTTCTTTACATGCTTCTGCGGAGAAGAAAAAGACTTGGCAGTCGCACCTCATTTTCAACTACGGTAACTGTGAAAACCAATAGAAAGACCCCAAGTGATAGTAATAATAATAATAATAATAAAATTATAAAAAAGGGTTAATAGAAAGTACAACAACCCCATCAACTATTCCTCTACCTTGTCTTTGTTTCTATTTTCCTATTTTTTTTGTTATGTTTTTGGGTTTTTCCTTGCAGGCAAGCAGATACCTAGTGGCTATTTCAATTCCTGAATCCTCCTCATCCAATTTTGTTGTGTTTCACTCAGTCAGTTACCTATGACTGCAAAAGTCCAACAACCTCTTCCTTCCTTCAACAATCTCGTCAAAGAAATCATCAAGCTGAGCAACAATGTTGTCTGCCCCAGATCTGAGAACCCCAAAACACGCTCTCACATTCTCCACTCTCTCCCTGATGGCAACCTCACTCTCCCACTCCACTCCCTGCGACCCTCTCCTCTCCAACTCCCCCCTCAGCTCCTCCATCGCCACGTTCGACCTCCGAAACTCGTGCAGCAGCATGCCCTGCGCGCCCCCCATGTGCCCGATCTCTGCCGCCACCCGCTGCTGCAACCTCGCCGTCGACATCATGAATGCCGATCCCAGAAACAAACACCCCTCGTAGCCGCCCAGCACGAAATCCGAGGACTCCCCCCAACAGTACACCAGCCCGTACAGCAGAATCATGAGCAGCAACGAACTCACGTTCCTCATTGCGTACAGCACCCCTCGGAACCCGTTGAACCCGTTCAGCTTCGACTCGATCGACACCCTCTCCTCGAACCGCAGCGACAGTGGCTGAATCCGCGTCTCCATCAACGCCCTGTTCTCCTCCTCCAACCCCACCGCCTCTCTCCGGCACCCCGATATCGCCCTCATAACCTGTTCCACAAAAATTCCACCGTTAACAAAAAGATTCTAATTTCCCCCGAAATGTCGCAAAAAAAACCACTGGAACAAGTTAAATTGAAAAGGGGCGCTGACCTGACGAGAGAGTTGTGGGGTGATGTGGCGGTGGGAATCGAGGGAGGTGGTGATGGTTAGCGCGGCGGAGTAGTAGGTTTCTATGCCGGAAATGCCTGACTTGATGACGTGGCAGGCTTCCCAGAGTTTGGAGCTTTCGTCCATGTACTCGTCTAGCCACTTGTCGCCGACGGGAAGGTGGAGTTTTTGGACGAGAAGGGTCAATTGGGTGTGGAAGGATCGAAGGAGAGAGAGTGTTCTTTGGATGAATTGGATTGACATGAAGTTGGTGGTGAGGAAGACTCGCTCTAGATCGTCGATTCCTCGCGTGAGGAACGAGTAAAAGCCGTTCACTGAGTTGGTGGACGAAGGATCCATTTTAACTTTGTAATTATGAATGAATGGAGAAAGATGAGGAGTGGAAGAAGAAGTGGAGGGGAGAGGTGGGTGTAGAGAAAGGGTAGATATTTAAATTGAGAGGGTGGAAGAAGAAGAGGCGTAAGAGGGGAATGGAAAAGAATGAGGACCCAAAAAGTGAAAAGAATGGAAGAATGGAATATCTTGGAAGCTCAGGTTTCTAAGGTTGAAAAGGATTGTTGGGAGCAATGATGGGTGTTTCCTGCAGAGGGGAAAGGATGATTGGTAATATGCCATTTTCGTTGTTTAATGGACACAACACAACACACCAGGTAAAAATAAATTAAATCAAATCAAAAACTAAATAAATATAAATGAGAAAGAGTGAGAGAAGTGAAAAAGATTAGATTAGATAGTTGAATTGGAAGTGAGTGAGATTTTGATATTTTATTTGTAAATAGTTAGGAAGATTGAGATTTCGGTTTGACTGGATTGACTGAGTTGTTTGTCTAAACACGAGTTTTGCGTTCTATACAGGTCATTTTTGTTTTGAGTGGTGTTTGGCTTGTTCTTTCCTCAATTTCTTCCTCGAGCTATGAAACGTGGTGGCTCTTGTTCAACTCTTTTCTATTGAAATTTGGAGTTTTGTTTTTCCTAGACTATATTGTTGTGTTGGTTTTTCCAAAAAGAAGAAGAAGTGTGGGGTGGAATGATGAGGCTGTTTGTACTTATGTGTTTCGTAATCTTCTACCATACATAAAATCAGTCTTTTGAGGCCATATGTGCTCTTTACCACTTTTTATTATAGTTACTACTACAAGTATTTCATTCCCTTAGTTTTATGACAAAAAACCATGATGCTTCCTTACACTTTCCTTTTAATCCCCTGTCTTGAGAATTATATTCAATTCGGAGCGCTAATTCCAAAGTTGCGTAATCCAAATCTGAACTAGGAATATATAATTTGAATTAATTAGTACACATTGTTGAAGGCATTAGCAAAGTAGTACTAGTAAATAATACATATCCATGCCATTGATTGAGTAGGCCTTACTACCCATCAAGCGACAGATATATGGGTATAAAAAAGGAAAAAGATTTCGAGCTGCATAGCTTCATCATTGTTCAGTATTGCCTCTGGGTCCCATTATATGTGCATCATACCGAATGGGTTTCAATTGATTGATCGTATTTAGTCACTAATTCAACTTCCTTTCCCTTATTCTATTGCCAAAAGTCTATGTAATGTATGCGATTCTCTCTTTTATATCTATATAAAAAATACTCTAATTCTTGTTTATTTGGATGCCTTTTTATATATTTTAATTTAGCAATGGGGAATGGGGGACCATTACCCGGCAATCTAAATTATGCATTGGGTAATGTAACATCTTATTAAATTTGGTTGAGACGAGTGCTCGTGGGTTTTCGGAGAATGGGACATCTTAGAAGCATGTTGGTCTTCAAAGATTTCATTGGAGATAGGTAAAGAAGAGATTGCTCAAGAAATAACACTAATATGGACACCCGTCACAACAAAGGTAGCTTACCAAAACATGAGGTCACAAAGGATGCCCTTTTCATTTTCTTATACATTCATGTCGGAAATTTTCTTTCACATTCATGTCGGAAATTTTCTTTCATCACTAAACATCTCTGTTCAACAAAATAAGTAACCTAATCTTCTAAGTCAAACTTTGTACGCTCTTCACCATTAACTTTACCTTATTTCAAAAGGGATGCAAACCAAGAGAACTGAAATAGAAAAATCTACTTTAAACTTTTCTTGATTCATCAATGTACAGTGTAAATTGTCTGCATTATGTATGTGTACAGTACTTAATTATATAGGTAATTGGTTTTATTTAAAAGTTTTGAGTCACTACACCAAACAAACACACTTATATTATAAGTCACACTTGCCTCCAACATCATCGGCTAAATTGGCTGTAATTTTCGTTTATCTTAAAATTGGTAATTGAAAATTTTGATATTTTAAATTTGTCACCATCATAGATAAATAACTCTTTGATGCTGACGAGGGATGATGAACAAAATACCTTGTAAAAATAAGTAATTTTGTTTTCTATGATTCTACAACTTCGTATATATTACGCCATAAATCACCACATATGGCTAAAAGCCTCAAAGCTAATCGACCCTTTTGAATTATGAAGATGAATGAATTTGTCACTGGCAAATTTTCATGTTAGTGCATTCAAATCAACAAAATCATCCCTAAGAATGTCTAAAACATTCCAAAACATGTATGCTAGAATCGGAATGATATCAATATGATAATGTTGTCATAAAACTAATGATATCAGTATCAAATGAGTGGACATTTTAAACATAAAGTAGTATTTTTTTTTATTGAAACTAATTTTCTCTACAAAATAATCATCACAATATTTTCAATATTTTGATGTTCACGGTACACCATGCATTTTTTATTGAATCAAATTTAAGGTATACAAGATGTATTATTTTCTATCCCTAGGTGAGTCAATCGTTTAACCATGACATCAACACCAATAAGTGAGTAAATTTTTAAGCAGACTTTGAGGAATTGGAGGGTCAATGCCATAATTTTTATACAAGAAGAGTTGATCAAAGAGTAAAGAACAGAGAAGACATTTTAACATTCTTACCAGAAAGAAGGGATATTTGTGTTGAGTCTTCCTCCCAAACTTGCACAAGATTTTTCAATACTTGAGTTAAGTAAAAGTTTGATATAAAAAATAGAGTAAAATATTGAATGAGTAATTTATATTTATAGACTTTTACGTTTCAAAAATAAAAATTATACTCGATTATAAAATTAGTGGAATACTATTCAAAGATATTGTGGGCTGTTAGTTATAAATGACTAACAACTATATTCAACTATCGTTATTTTTCCGAATTGTTTGAATGTGTGTGACTAAGTATAATATAATTTGTGTAAAACACTTTAATATATGTCACAGATAATATTATCAAACATGTAATAGAGTATATCTTCTCTTCAGAAGTTGCACGAGCTGTTCGAACAAGAAAAAAAAAATCTGAAAAAGACTTTGATTTCTTAAACTTAATGGGAGCCCTTTGTCAATGACATTTGGCCAAATTTATGTAAATGACTGATCTCGGCGTAATTAGAGAACTAGAAAAAAAATATTATATAAAGAGAAATTTTGAAAGAAATGAGCTAAAATGAAAAAAAGGAAAAGAAAGTAGTGGTAGTAGAGTAGTAGCGAGAAGCAGGAAGTGCATTTTGATACTAAACCAAAAATTGAAGAAGCTGCCATGCTTGGGTGCCAAACAAAAGAAGAGATGAGAATCGAAACAGTGCTTAGTCAAAAGGAGTAGTTATGGATATAGGATCCCATGGTGGGCAAGGGTTTGTTTGTTCCTCTATGGAAAACCTTCCATTTCCTGAATCAGATAAGAGCAAACACCTACGATCCATGTGGGAATCAATCAAAATAACTCAAAGGAACAAAGGGTAGTAGTTATTGGAATTGCTTTTAGTGTCCCATGCTTCAAGGACTAACCAATCCAATTAATGTAACCACTATTTCACCATGCATTTTTTGCATCTTCTAATTTTTCTATGTGTTGCAATCCTTATGTGGGTCCCTTCATTGACCCAAAGTAAACACATTGGACGGATGGATTTGCTTCAACAAATCCCTTTCATCCTCATCATCATTTTTACCTAGAAAGTCTCAAGTTGAAGAATATTTCATTTCGTTTTGCCCCTTAATGATGCTCCATCCACACCACTCTATGGTCCATACACATGAATCATTGTTTACATGGAAAATTCAGTCGCCAAATTGTTTAAAATACTTCATACAGTTACATTCTTCCAAATTTTATCAAGATATTGTTGTTCATTTTAATTTTGATACAAGTAAAACTACTTTTATTTTCCATTTTTAGGATTTTTCTTATTAGGTGAAAACATATCTAATGCAACTATTTGAACCACATAGGATGTGGTGTAGCTTGGTAACCCTAGTCTTACAGGTTGGTTATCACATTAATTCCCAATTGAATTGAGTTTGGAGGGGACCACTGACACTTTTTTTCATTCTTCTTTCTCTTAAATTCTGACAAGAGAATTTCTACAAAAGCCCACTTTCGTTTAGGACAAAAAGATATAGCAAAGCAACCCTAAAATGCTTGCAAATTTGTGCTTGTGCATCACTTTCAACTACAGATATTGATAAGCACAGCATAACGTGGCTGTTCATTAATATTAACTCCAGTTTGTGATAAAATATTCTCTAATTTTCTGTTTTCTTTTTCGTGTAAATGCTTGTTCGAGGGAATATCGTTCTTAGTGTGATGTGATTTCGATTTGGACTAATGGGTTAACTAGTGTTTATGATAAAAGGATGGAACTTAATTCAGTTACAAGTTAAATTTCAAAAAATTTAAATCCAAGTTGTAATAATTACATAAATCCAACCCTCCTTTTGAATTAAGATTTAGTTTTAATTTGTTTAGTTAGCCAGAATTTTACATATTTAAGTAGTGCAAGTTACTTCAAGATCGAAATTACCCTTTTTAAAAAAATATTAGCTTTTTTTAACTTTAAAATACACTTGATAATAAGATTCATTAAATAATTTAAAAAATCTTTCTAAAATAAGTTAATAGACCTGAATTTATAAGTGAGAACAACTATGAAGCCACCTATGATACCTAATAATTTATTGAGAATATATAAAGTTTAATTGTCTTCATTTAATCTTTATACAGTATTCTTATTATGTTTTAATATCTACATCTATAAATTATTCAGTTTGATCTATGTGCAACACCTATGAACTAATAAAATTATATCTAATTTGTATTATTGGATATAAAAGTATTTCAAAACATATATAACATATATAT
>Ga0123340_1004141_pt1 | contig 13682 bp, 17 predicted proteins | sample SirMexnodulemix_FD_89961 | JGI IMG/M metagenome (GOLD analysis project Ga0123340, IMG submission 89961) | Root nodule microbial communities of legume samples collected from Mexico - Siratro Mexico nodule mix | ecosystem: Host-associated > Plants > Roots > Nodule | place: Mexico: Nepantla... | reverse complement strand
TATATATATATATGTGTGTGTGTGTGTGTGTATGTGTGTCACTTTCTTGATGCTTCTGGTTTATTCAAAAACAACTACAGCCCTTTTCAGTAAATCAGTGTCTCTTTGATTTGAGAAAACATTTTCTGTTTTAATTTTTTTTTTGTTTTCATAAATAATTATAAAATAGCACCTTGACTTCACTTTGTTTCTCGTTTTTATATTTTAAAATGTCTAGTTGTAGAGTTTTCTTTCCTTTACATGTCTCACCATAATATTGACAAACCATTATATATTTACGTCTTTTCAGTTATATTTTGCAGGTGCGGAAGTTTAGTAAGCATTGTCGAAGTTGTGACAAATGTGTTGATGGATTTGATCATCATTGTCGGGTAAACTGTGTTTTTTAATCCCACCCTAAGTCAGTTATTGGGTATTTTTTCAAATACTCTGTTTTGTAGTGTCCTGTCTGAGGTATAGGTTTGCTGTCATACCAATAAAATAATGATGATAAAAGAAAGAGATCAGGTCAACATTTTAAATTCTCTCTTCCTTCCATTGAGAGTTATTGCTTGTTTGATCGTCTCCAGTGGCAGTTTTTTTCTTAAATGTTATATTGCCTGTAATACTTGCAAGCTGCAATGCAGACTGTAGATTTTGACAATAGAATTATCTAGAAGTTTACTATAGCTTTTTTATGTTTGGGACTTGAGATATGAGCAGCCATGCACTTGTCTTAACTTGTTTACTTTTCTTCTTTAACCGTTAGGTTCTTCAAATATTCATTATCGTCTACTTCCTTTCTTTTATTCAGTGGTTGAACAATTGTGTTGGAAAGAAGAATTACATCACGTTTGTGTGTCTTATGGCAGTGAGCCTTGTTTGGGTAAGTTGCATAAAGATGCTCATCTTGAATCTTGTTCTCCCCCATTTTTTCCGTTTTATATAGAAAAACCTTCCAGATTAGAACTTGTTTTTTTCTTACTTAATTTTCACGCATGTCACAGCTTATTGTTGAATGTGGAGTTGGGATTGCAGTGCTTGTCAGATGCTTTGTTGATAAGAAAGGTACAGAGCATCAGATAGCTGAAAAACTTGGAGCTGGATTCTCCAGGGTCCCGTTTGCTATTATAGTGGTACATTGGCTCTCTTTTTTTAACTCTCTGTTTTTATATAGGATAGGCTGAAATAACTTTACCTGACAAATGCTACTTTTGTATTTCTCACAAGTTCTATTTGCAGTAATGGTGCATAATTTGTACGGGCTTTCAATATAATTTATCAGTTGTTTTTGCTGAGAATTATTCGACATAAACTGAAAGTACTTATCATTATCCAATTTGAATACCATTAACTAGTTGAGCAGTTACCCAAATGATAATGTTTTTAACCAAGATTTTCTTCCTCATAATTTTCACGTCAATAAACTTTGAATTGCTATGTTTTACATAATTTTCAAACCTTTGACAGGCCATATGCACAGCAGTTTCATTCCTTGCAACTGTGCCTTTGGGAGAATTATTCTTTTTCCATATGATCCTGATACGGAAGGTATATTCACGAACTTTCCTCCTATTGACATGTGTATTCAAAGTTGACATTTTATTTTACAGGGTATCACAACTTACGAGTATGTTGTTGCCATGAGAACTCTAAGTGAACCACCTGGTCCTTCAGTTGATGGAGGTGAACAACAGAGTCTACCATCATCTCCTACAAGTTCAGCTGTCACTGCAATGAGTGGAAGAAGCTCCGTTGGAATGAGTTTGCAGTACAAAGGTGCCTGGTGTACACCTCCAAGGATCTTTATGGATCACCCGGTACTGCCATCTCTGTCTAATTGCCTGAACCATATGACTGCATCACCCATTTATGAACATTACATACAGACAATTATGTTGAGAGATAGGAAAGGAGAGTTGAGTGGAACAAGCATTTGCAAGACACAGTATGCCATAACACTTTAATAGAGGAACCCATTAAACTTTGGCACAGTATGTTCTATATTTTTTAGTTAGTATGCATTTCCGTGGTTAGAATTAGAAAACTGCTAGAGGTGAACAGTTGATGACACGAGTGGCGCATTCTTTAAAGCATGCCAAATAAAAACTGTCACAACAGCTACCATGCTTATTCTTAGTCTCTGAAATAGATTAAGTTCTTGTTTTACATTGATTAACTATCTGGTCATGGATAAATAGGATGAAATTATACCACATTTGGAGCCAGGACGGCTACCATCCACTGTTGATCCAGATGCAGTACAATCACTACCTGACAAAGGGAAAAAGTTGAACCAGCGCCCTGTGCGGATAAGTGCATGGAAACTTGCGAAATTGGATTCTAATGAGGCAACTAAGGCAGCTGCTAAAGCTAGAGCATCATCGTCTGTGCTACGTCCAATCAGTTCTCGACCTCATGCATATGACGGCGATCATTTATCCAGTAGCAATGTGAGTGGAAGAAGCAGCCCAGTTAGCAATCAAGGATTTCATAACAAATATGATACAGCGGGGACATCAAGGTTATCTCCTTCCAAGAGCTCATACGCTCCTAGCCAAGCGAGCAAGGATGACATAGATGTATCATGTCATCACAGTATGAGCAACTTCAGCAGTCCACAAGTCTCAAACCTGACTCCTTCACCAATGCAGAAGCCGAGTTCCAACAGAGACCATTTCAACCCCATGTATCAACAACCATCAGGAAATCAGTCTCCTTCATCAGCTAAAGAAAGTGAGGGGAACACGAATCCAGTTCAAGAAAACGTGACACGTGTGCCAATGAGAAGCAACAGCTTAGCTGTTTCAGATAATAGAAGATCATCGGTGTTTTGGGATCAAGCTGCCGGACGCTTTGTGTCATCCTCATCCTCATCAAGAGGTCCTGGCAGTTCCCAGATATCTGGAACAGAGTTATTGTACACTGGTCGATCTATATTTTTTGGCAGCCCCGTTGTGAATGAACAGCCAAATACGGGAACAAGAGTTAGCAGTTCAGTAGCTGGTATTCCTGATAGAGATTCTACATTAAGGGATTTTCAGCAAGGTAGATCACATAGAGGTGGCCAGCTCCCTGTGTTTGTTCCTGGTTATTCCCAGCAAAACAAGTTCCCCTAGATTGCCTCTCCTTCACCATTAATTTGTTACGCCAACTATTTCTTATCCTTCTTTAATTTAAAAAAAAATTCTCGAAACATGTTATCTTGCTCTTTTAAATGTCCGTCATTTGTCTTCTTTCCCAGGTTTGACTGAGCTTTCGTCTTTCCGTCTGTACAGACTAATGGATCACCACTCTTTTCTGTACAAATTTATTTGTCACTATCATTGCGTTTCAAGTTTCAAATCCAACATGCATATGCAGAGCACTTTATTTCTCAAATAACTACCTTTTAGCTTATTACTCTGTTTATTTTTATAAACCACAATTTATGCAGGCTATTACGCTTTATTTAAATTTTTAATGATTTTCTCCTCGATTAAAAAGCAATTACTTTGGTCAATAAAACAGAGGGAATCGATACAAAGATATAAGTAGGCATTTACTTAGTTAAATGAGATATTTTTATTTGGATTTTAATTTTATTTTAGATTAAAGGTGATAGGCGGCGTCCTTTCATGAAAACAAGAACATTTCACACTAGGAATGTATTTCTAGCATGGTATTGCAATCCTGTTTCCTCTTTGTTAATATATATTATAATTAATAATTCTTGCACATTACTTTATTAATAGTAAAATATTCCAAAAATATTTATGTACGTATTTAAGTTTTGCGATCATGTTAAATTAAAAGTTAATTAATAATATTAAGAGTAAAAGTATTATTGTTTTCATTTTCAATTATTCAAATTTAAATTAAGCAATGTTAATGATTTTTCAGTGGTACTTTATTTTGTTTTGTGTGAAAAGGATTTAAGAAGAAAAAACATGATTATGTTTTACATGGAAAGCTTTGATTGATCACAATTTGTAGGTCTATATATATTATTTAAAAAACTAGAGGCGGGGGAAGAAGTTAGAAGAAGAACAAAATTGGAAGGCAACAAATGGGTGTAATCGTCAGTTGTTCCTCTCCATTCATTTGGGCTAGTTGTTAGAATGTGGCATGCATGCATGCAACAACAACGTACCAAAACACCTCCATGAACACCTTCAACCATGCCACCCTCCGACCTTCTTCTCATTTTCATTTTCAACAAAAACTCTAATAATTGAATTCAACTCTGCACATCACAAACGCATTCTCAATCCTTCATTAACTGAATATATATGGCCGGAGGAGGAGGCGGTGACACCAGGCAGCTAGATCTCACGCCGACATGGGCTGTCGCCGCGGTTTGTGCAATTATCGTCGTCATTTCTATACTCTTGGAAAAAATCATACACAAATTCGCAAGGGTACTACCATAACAACAATGTATATATATGTTTTTCTTCAAGGATTCTTCATGATCCATGATGATCAATCTCCTTTTTATTATTGGTTTCAGATGTTTGAAGAAAAAAAGAAACATGCTTTGCTAGAAGCTCTTGAAAAGATTAAAGCCGGTGAGCAACCCATCAATAGTAATGTTTCTCCTGTTTGTTTTGTTCCTCCCCATCAGTAGTAATGAATATTCTTGTGTTTCTTCGCTGCCATGCAGAACTTATGGTCCTGGGATTTATTTCTTTACTTTTAACGTTTGGCCAAAACTACATTTCTAAAGTGTGTATTCCCCAAAAGTATGCACACACAATGCTTCCATGTCTTCCCCTTGACCAACGTCATGGAGGGGCTGCTGCTGCAGCAGCTGAACATGGAGCCGGTGCCGCAACCGATCCCGGAGCAGGTGGTGCAACCGAACATGGAGTTGAACCTGAGACAGATGGGGGCGATGAGGGTGAAGGAGGTGGCCATCGTCGCAGACTTTTATCGTATGATCGTAGGTTTCTGTCTGGTGATGGTGGAGGCCACAGTTGTAAACCGGTACTCAACTCTTCTACCTTTGTTTTAATAAAGAAGAAGACAATCTTTCTTTTGGTAGATAAAATTACTGTAAGAGATAACTTCAGTTGCAAGTATTCAAAGTTTAGATCTTGAAGTTGAAACCCTGAATAAAATTAAGCAACTTTATATCACGTAAAATGCTTTAAAACCCATTTTTGATTATAGTCTAGCATTTTAATACTTGCACTTGTAGTTTGTGAAAAGCTCATGCTACTGAATGTTGGTTGTGTAGGGGTACCTGCCTCTTATATCAGTGAACGGGTTGCATCAGTTACACATTTTTATATTTTTCTTGGCGGTCTTCCATGTGATATACAGTGCCATAACAATGACCCTTGGAAGAGCAAAGGTTGGTATTGATTCATTCAAGGAATCAACAATAGGTAAACTAATGGGGGAATCAGTTTTTCGTTTTATGAATGGTAAAGCCGTTTTTTCTTCTGACAGATTCGTGGGTGGAAGGCATGGGAGGCTGACCATATCATGGATGAAGATGCCTTGAATGGTAGAAAGCAATGAATCCTTAATAATTACCTAGTCTTCATAATTTTAACATTCTGAATTGGACGTGTAATATCTGTTCAGATCCTAGAAGATTCAGACTTACTCACGAGACATCATTTGTGAGGGACCACAGCAGCTTCTGGACTAAAACGCCTGTCTCCTTCTATTTTGTGAGCATTTATCACTGCCAACTCTTTTTCATATACTAGATTGTTAATTTATAGAAGGAATCACCACAATCTATTTGTGGCTTCATGTCTTGCTTTAATTCACTTTCAAAAATATGTTGTTGATCAATTTTCAGGTATGCTTCTTTCGACAATTTTTCAGATCTGTTCGTAGGGCTGACTACTTGACCATGAGACATGGATTTGTGTCTGTTAGTAATTTTCACCATGCAACATCAGTATTATGCCTGCACTGTTGTCTTTTTCATTTACTAATAATGCCCCCTTCATTTTTGCAGGTCCATTTAGCACCGGGAAGTAAGTTCGATTTTCAAAAATATATCAAGAGGTCATTAGAAGATGACTTTAAGGTAGTTGTAGGAATCAGGTAATTTTGACAAGTTCGCCATGACTTGGTTTTTTTTCGTTGTAGTAATTTAGCCTCGTGGAGTCATGATGTTAGGAGCATACTTTATTCCTGAATCCCTTAATCTTTGGTTTCTTCTAATGGACACAATGTGCTTTTGGCAGTCCAATACTTTGGGGATCAGTAGTGTTATTCTTGCTTGTGAATGTCCATGGTTTGTCTCTCTCACCTACTTATCAATTGGTTTCCCTATTCTGCACTCAAATTCTTACTGCAAGAAATTGGTGACTACTTTTCAGGATGGCATGCTTCTTTTTGGGTGTCTTTTCTCCCTCTAGTGGTGAGCAGACATACCTTCACTATGTTTAGATGAAAAACAATTAATAAGACTAATGATTGATTAACTTGAAGGTGATTCTTGCTGTTGGAACAAAACTTCAAGCAATTATTACTCGAATGGCACTTGACATAAAAGAAAGGCATGCTGTAGTGCAGGGGATCCCTCTTGTGCAAGTCTCTGACAAGTATTTTTGGTTTGCATGGCCTCAGTTAGTTCTTTATCTCATCCACTATGTCCTCTTTCAGGTACTCACCCTTCACTTTTTCACATATTTCTGTCATTATCTCTTCCTTTTTCAACACTATAAACGTATATGCATATCTGAGATCCTGAATATTGGAACAATTTCTCACAACCTGATGCTTGGTTTAACATTTCCAGAATGCATTTGAGCTGACATACTTCTGGTGGACATGGGTAATTAACACTCCGTAATTCCAATTGTCTTCTACTCACCATTGTGCATTTGATTGTACAAACCTTAAATCACTTCCTTCTGGCGCAGTATGAATTTGGTTGGGCATCTTGCTTCTACGAGGATGATCGTCTCATGATCGTCAGAGTAGCTCTTGGGTAAGTCCCATTTAACACTACCTTATACAAGAGGAGGAGGAACATATTCATATTCCTTCATCAAACATCTTGAATTGCCAATATTGCAGGCTGGGAGCTCAAGTGGTTTGCAGTTACGTCACACTTCCACTCTATGCACTCGTTACTCAGGTGCATTTACTATGATATTATGGTTTTTGTGATGGAGATGAAAAAGTGAGGAAGCAGAAGTAACTGTGTGAATTTCTTGCAGATGGGATCGACGATGAAGAAGTCAATATTTGATGACCAAACCTCGAGGGCGCTGAAACAGTGGCATAAGAATGCTCTGAAGAAGAAAAACTCAAAGGGACGCCAAGAAACTCGAACGTTAGGGGAGAGCCCGGGAGATCATACACCGGAGCATTCGCCGCCCCCGCCGCCACCCAGAGACACAGAAATCGTTGGTCAGACCGCCACCATCGTCAGCAGCGTCGATAACGAATCCTATGATAACCGGGACCTTCTAAGTGGACCGTGACACGTGTCAAGATCTTCTGTCACCAACTGACACGTGTCAACATCATGTCACGGCTTTGTTTGACATAGGTTAAATAGAATTAGTTATTTTGTTTGTTATACTGTAAATTTTCACACACTTATGTGTATAAAGATATGTATGCATGTATGTATAATAGTTATTGATGTGAAACAAGCGCAATTTTTCCATTTAACATCTAAATCAAAATTAACAAAGCGTAAATTAATATTAATCATGGATAATTAGAGAAAAGGGCAAACGGGTAATTTTAGCTCCTAGGATAATATAGCAGAGGTGGTGAAGCATGCGGCGAGTGAGTGAGCGAGCGAGCGAACGATAGAGAGTATTGGCAATGAGTTCCCTTTGCGCTTGCGCTTCTAATTCAACATATTGGAGCATTGATTATGGAGGAGCAATGCTTTCAAATTCAAAGCGAATTAGGTCCACGCGAATCGCCGTGCCACTCTCAGTTTCTTGTTCCAGAAGATCCACGGCGCTTCTCATTTCATCGTTGCCGTTCGCCTTCCTTTTCCTCTCTCCGCCGGCGGAGGCCCGACGCAACAAGAAGACAGTCCCCCTAGAGGAATACATCACAACTCGTTAGTTCCTCAATTTTCTTTTAAATCTCGCAAAACGAAGTTTAATTATATTTAATTAGCCAATAACTTCAATTTATCCTAAATTAAATGTGATGTTTAATTCAGCTGATGGATTGAAATACTATGATTTGGTTGAGGGCAAAGGTCCAGTGGCTGAAAAAGGAGCAACCGTTCAGGTACTCTTTGTGATATCTGGTTTTGGTTTTGTATTTCTTGTTTACTTTTGATTTCTAGTTCTCACTGACAGGTGCACTTCGATTGCTTATATCGCGGAATCACAGCTATATCCAGTCGGGAATCTAAACTCCTAGCCGGAAATCGTAGCATTGCTCAGGTTTTTTTCTAACCTTTTTCTCTCTCTAATTTTTTTGGCTCGTTGCTTTTACTTTACTTGGTGGTGCTGATGCGTGCGTGCTTTGTTCTGTTAAAGCCGTACGAATTCAGGGTGGGAGCTCCACCGGGAAAGGAAAGGAAACGTGAATTTGTTGACAATCCGAATGGATTATTCTCTGCCCAAGCAGCACCCAAACCTCCACCTGCTATGTATACGATAGTGGAGGGAATGCGAGTTGGTGGAAAGGTGACTCTAACATCATTTCTATGCTCCTGTTTTGTTGTACTCATTCATCTGAAACTGTTATATTTCCTTTTATGTTCTTGTTTTAATGGTTGCAGCGAACTGTTATTGTTCCTCCTGAAAATGGGTATGGACAAAAGGGAATGAACGAGATTCCGGTAATTCCCTCTTTTGGTTTTCTTACTTGTTTAATTAATTAACCTTCTCTTGTGAATCAAATGTCAGTCTTTTCTAAAGATATGTTTCTATTGAAATTTCCAGAGGGGAAGAACAGAAAAGAATTATAAATTAAAATTAGTTTATGCATCTAGAAAGTTATTACAAAAGAACTGTTTTAAATTTGTTTATGCATAAATTGATTTTAATTTATAAAAAAATCTGTTTTCTTCTTCTAAAAGTTATACAGGAGATAGTTATCTAAACGGACTTTAACTAAACATATATATATCCAGTGGTTTGTAGGAAGAGCATGGTCGTTAAAATTGTATTGCCAAATCGTCACGCTCACCTGAATCTTGATTGAAAACTTTACTGATGATCTGGTCCTGAACCCTATTGTTTATGTAGTCCCATCTTACTTATCTATTAGAGTCTATGGATACAAAGTCAGAAGTATTTCTTAGAGTTTATCTATCCGAAATCCAGCAAAAAAAACTCTAAAAAACACTTCTAGCTTATACCCAACAGGTCCTATGTTTAGCCTACAAGATGTGCTTGTTAAAAGTTTTTTATGATGTTGCAGCCTGGAGCTACATTTGAACTAAATGTTGAGCTTCTGCAAATTGTAGCTACGTGAAGACTAGAGTGAGCTCGACTCCATTCTTAGAAGCTGTTGATATTTAACTCCAGAATTTGTACTTTATGAGGCTGCGGCTATTTTATTCTCATCTTTTAATTAGTCTTTTACCCTTTGTTAGAAAAGAGGGAGACACGATAGAGAAGAATTCTTTTTTTTTTTGGAGAAAATGAAGAAAAAAGGACTTTTATAAACACAAATATCTAAGTTTTCTCACTCATTCTAATTTGAAATTCCCTGTTCTCTCATTATCTTTTCCCTTGAATAGTTTAAAATCGATATCATAAAAATTAGAGTTCAATAAATTTTAGTTTGCCAAGATATAATTTATGTTTTTCGAGTACTCAATAAACATGAATATATATATTTTTTCAAGAGTTTAAACTAAATTTTTATAACTTGTTGTGTAGGCAATATGAAAAAAAAAAAATTATTAGGTATTTAAAACAAAAGCAGGTAGTACTAAAATTTGTTTAAGGAAAAAATTTAAGTGTCTTTGATACTCATCATCTAATAAAAATGTTATTTTGATCTTAAAATACTAATCTTTAATCGATAATATTGACACGTAAAACTCTAGAGAGATATTTGTAGATATATTAACATGTGACACTTTGAATATTAACATGACAATACCATTAATTCAAGATTAATAGAGTGTAATGATCAATTAACATGTTTATTAAGTGTTGTGTATAAAGAATACCGAATAACTTTGAAAATATTTATATTTGAAAACGTTTTTCTATTATATTTGTAATTATTTATTATAAATTTGTTATATAAATAAACATTTATCTTAAGCATTGTGCTTGTTAAATACAAGCTCATTGTAAATTTAAATTGTAATTTTATAGTAAAATATATTTATTTTCTACAAATTTTATTGTAACACAAGTTTTATTTTAACAATATTATTTATTAATTTTGTAAGAGAGCTTAATAAATTTGCGTTGTCAATATGATATTCTTCACGCGGTCAATTTATTAAAAAAACTAACATTGTTACGAATTTCAGTTTAACAAACTTTAAGTTGTCAGTGCATGTTTTTTTATATTTTTTTAATCATAATATAATTATATATTAGAAATATTCATTTATAATATTTGTCTTTATTGAAAATAAAAATTATTTTATTTTATGTTAATGCGCAAATCAAATTACCAATTAAAATTATAGATATCCAGTATGATAAAACTAAACTTCGTTATGATGTCTTACCATAACTTTAATTTGGTAACACGCATATTTATGGTAATAAAACTTAAACCTAAATCTCGGTAAAAATTATAGAAGTTCTTCCTACAATTTCAATAACTTATACATTTTTTTTAAACGATGTTTTACATATTTAAATCAATGATATAAATATAATTTAAAATATAAAATTCATTAATTACTTTATTAAAATCCATTTTATAATAGTTTTATTCATATTCTTAATATTACTTTTTAATTAATAATATTATCTCGTGAAACTTTAATTGTAATAGTAGATTCAGTTTGTTATTTTACTTTTACTATTATTATTATTATTATTTACACCAGAGACAGTGCAAAGTGGTAAATTACTCGCTAACAGTTAAGTTGAACAAGAAAAACATTAGAGTCTTGTGGCTGTTTGGTCCCAGACGCAGCTAATGAGTTGAAGCAGCAGTGGCAGAAGAAGGAGAAGAAGAAGAAAACAATGAAAAGAGGCATCATGAGGTTGAATCTGTTTCCGCTTCTCTTTGCATTTGCCTTTCTGTCTGCGCCCGTGCTTTCTGCTTCGGATCTGATCCTCGCCAAGGTTGACCGTCGTGTAAGTCTCTTCACATTCTCTTTTCTCTTCTCCTTTTAGGGTTTCGATCTCGCTTCGTTTACGCTTTCTCTTTTCTTCACTGCGGTTACAATAGCTGAGCCTCATAACACTCCCAAGGGTTTCGGTTTCGGTTTCACATTACCGATCAAATTTTCTTCGATCTACGTTATTTATATATCTCTTGCCCTATTCTGTTCAATTTATGCATATGTTTAATGTGGATTATGTAATAAAAAACACGGTTTACACTCGCTGACGCAGAATCAGAAATACATCCCGAGACATGAATGACTTCTTTTACTTGCTTTCCTTTGTAGAATTTGAATTTAGGATTCGGTACTGTTTGTTTTCTTCAGTACCTGTAAATGTTCAGTTCTCTGTATCTAATAATTGTGGTGTGTCCTTCTTCGGTCAATTTTTTGTGTTTGCAGATTGATCTCACATCACAAATTGTGCGCATCACTACTTCCCTAAAGGTGCTCAAAAAATCATTCATTATCTTTCCTTCATCTATTTATTGTAATTTCTTGAGCTTTCTGTTGGAGTTTTTATTCTACTTGTCTCCAAAACATTGTAATTTACCTTATTAATGTTTTTCATTTAAGCTGAACTGTATGGTAAGTGGGTAAATGAAAACTTAACTTCTGGAAGAAACACAACATGAACTATAGTTTAGAAACTTGGACTAAATAATAAATGGATTTTGGATGTGAATTATTCTTCCTTCTAAATTTGAAAGAAAAAAATCTTGTTGAAGTCACTAAACAAATATAATTTCTCGTAGCTGCCAATTACCAAACCTTATCTCCTTTCATAATCTGATATACTTCTCATTCCTATCATCTTCACTTTATGACACTCTTCCTGTCCATTTTTTGCAGGTGGAGAACACGGGTTCTGATGTTGTGTCTGAGATTTTGCTGTCCTTTCCTGAAAACCAGGCAAAACACTTGGCATACTTGAAAGCAACACTTGTCGAAGGGAAGGGAAAAGTAAAAACATCTTCCGGTGTTGGCTTACCTGTTAAAGCTGTCCAACCCAATGATGTACCTCCTGCCTTGACAATTTACTCCGTATCTTTACCAAAGGGGCTTGAGAAGGGGCATAGTTTGATGTTAGATGTCTTGGCTGTTTTTACCCACATATTGCAACCGTTTCCAGAGAAAATCAACCAGGGTGACGTCCAACTTCTACTGTTTCAAGAGAGTGCACAATATCTCTCTCCGTATGCCGTCAAGGCCCAGTCACTCACTCTTAAGTTGCCTGATGCAAGAATAGAGTCCTATTCAAAACTAGAAAATGCTAAACTTCAGGGATCTGAATTAAAATATGGTCCATATGAGAATCTTCCCCCTTTCTCATTCTTACCAATAGTTATTCACTATGAGAATAACCAACCCTTTGCTGTTGCTAAAGAGTTAGTGCGGGAGATCGAAATTTCCCATTGGGGCAATGTACAGATCACAGAGCATTACGATATTATTCATGCTGGTGCTCAGAGCAAAGGAGAATTTTCTAGGTATCCTTGTCTCTTTTATTGTTAGTTATTTGATTGTTTTGTTAGCTTGGCGTGTGATAGTAGCTTGTTTTCTCCTACAGGCTTGACTATCAGACCAGGCCATATTTAAGGGGTGCATCAGCCTTTAGGCGTCTTGTTGCCAAGCTGCCACCAAGAGCTCATTCTGTGTACTACAGGGATGAAATTGGCAACATTTCCACTTCTAGTTTATGGGGTGATTCGAAAAAGGTGGATACTTTTGCATTTGATAAAATTTGACTGTGAAATACTTTTTGAAAAGCATATACCAAAACTAACTAATCTTTAAAAATTACAGACAGAACTGGAGATTGAACCTAGGTACCCTATGTTTGGTGGCTGGAAAACTGCCTTTACTATTGGATATGGCTTGCCACTTCAGGACTTCTTATTTGGATTGGATGGAAAGCGCTTTCTTAATATCTCTTTTGGTTCTCCTATCAACGAGTTGGTGATTGATACTCTTTTTGTGAAGGTGACTGAGTTTATTTTATCTTGACAATATATATTTCTCTTTATTTTTCATTCTTGTTGGTTGGAAACTTGGAAGGTGATCTTTGGATGGAGAATTTGTTACTGTCACTTGTGCAACATCACATTTCACTTTTACCTTTTCAAGCGAGGAAGACATATACCAGGGAAAAATAAGTTTCTTTATCCGAATATGAAAGTATCACTGTCGTCCATGATTAAATAATGATAATATAATTGTGAATTTTATTAATTGGTACCTGAGTTGTTAACAAGTAACCTGTTACTGACATGTGACTGTGTGAATAACTAATTGATCCTAAATTGGAAATGTTTTTACCAAGACTTTTTTTTTTTTTTTTTTCAATTTTCCTTTTTTTTTTTTTTTTTTTTTTTTTTTCAGCAAGATTTTTTTTGTTTATATATTTTTTGTTTTATATTTTTTTTATAGATAATATATATATATATATATATATGCACTC
>Ga0123340_1004138_pt1 | contig 13684 bp, 7 predicted proteins | sample SirMexnodulemix_FD_89961 | JGI IMG/M metagenome (GOLD analysis project Ga0123340, IMG submission 89961) | Root nodule microbial communities of legume samples collected from Mexico - Siratro Mexico nodule mix | ecosystem: Host-associated > Plants > Roots > Nodule | place: Mexico: Nepantla... | reverse complement strand
ATATAGGTTAATATATACATATATTTAACAGAAAATAAAGTTTTTTTTTCATTCTTCTCATAAAGTATCATATCACTTTTCATATTATCTGCTTGCATGTAATATATGATCATCACATATTTTAAAATAAAAAAACAACACATAAAAAGAAGGATAAGTTAGAGATCAAAAGAGAAATCAATGAGTTTTAAATCACTAATTCAAATTTTATATAACATATTATAATCATCAAGTGTCTATAATATCTCAAATTCAATATCATAACATAACATAACTCCACTGACTTTCAAACAAAGACACTTAACTCTAATTCTAGAATATCGTGATTTGAATTAGACTCAGAGGTATACACATATCATATAACTTTCAATTGTGAATTATGCATCATCCCACATTACATATGAATTCATCGTACTTGTATGATAGGTCTAATTCACATGGCCTTTTTTGACCGGCTATATTCCACGCCGCAGTCACCCATATCAACCTTCTTCAACTCTCACTACCCGATAATCTTTATCTATTTGATTATAACATACCAGTAGAGTGAGTATACCTCCTTGTTGATCAAATACTTAGACAATAAACAAACTAAACAATCTCAACACGAGTATCTTCTTTCATGAAGATACTATGTATCAATTACCATTCCATATCGTTCATAAACAATACCTCACATATCATCTATCAACATTCATTTCAAATCCAGAAATCTATCAATATTTGATCAACATTAAAATGAATAGTAACGATAAAAATTTAAGAAAACAATCTAAATCAAAATAAAAAGAGAAAGAAGAGGAAACTTTTGATTAGTGTCCGATGCATGATGCTCCCCGCTAGTACAACCCGAGAGTACCTCTCCTAGAATGTGCCAGATGCCACTACGCCTGACACAAGCCAATTAGAAAGGAAATTTTTTCCAAATAAACCCACACAAACAATTGTGCCCAACGCCTGTAATGCTAAATATGAAACTCAAAAACAAAAACTTATCTCAAAACCTAACTATTTATCTACTTTTGAAAACTATCAAACTATCATTAAACATCATTAAAGTAGCTCTTTAATCTCATACCAACAATGTATATACTAAATTTATCAACTTTTATATCTCTATGATCTCAAAATTAGATCTCAATCCAACAATTCAATTAAAATCACTATATTCATATGTATAAGCCACATTCAAGACATATTTCACATCAAAATTCATAGATACATGACCAAATTTACCAGATTCCACTTTCTATGTATAATTATAATCAATCTAATCAACCAAAAATTAGTTCAATACCAAATCAAAACCTACAAGAAAACTTTGAGACTAGTGACCATGTCACCCCTACATCTATGTCTTCTAACCTAAGGCTATATGTGAAATTAAAACTAGCTTTTGTATAAAACATCAAATCTAGCTTCTCCTACCTGAATAGAAGCTTAAACACTCACAAAGAGCTTCAACTCCTCAGAACAGAAGACAATCTAACCTGCAATTACATAGTTTTGATCAACAATTTGAACTAACAGAGATTCACCTTGAAGCATCAGGTGTCATATGAAAGCATGGTTATCAAGGAAAAATGAATAGTTAAAAACTGACACTAAGAAAGAGGGAACAAAATTGAACTTACTCTAAACAAATTTATGATCAGACAGAGTTACTCTGTTCACCTGCCGTGAGTTTAATGGTAGGCTTCAATTGTAAGTCTGATGAGAAACATAATCAAAATCTTAGAGAGAAATCAAAGAAGAGAAAAATAACCTATCCAGAGAAATGATGTTTATAATAAAATAAAATATGGACAACTGGATTTTCTATTATATAAAATTTTTACTTTTATAATATAATATTCAAGTGTTATTTTAGTTATACCATTTATATTTTAAAATTATTTTTTCTAAGATCTTAAAATCTTACTATAAACAAAATATACCTTAATTTGTGGTTAAAATCTTCTTTCGTATTATCATTTAGTAATATTAGTATTAATGTATTGTGTTAATAATTTGGATTGGTTTATCTTATTTCGTATGTAGTTAAGTCTTATTCCATCTTATTAAAAAGTTTAGTACTATCAAAATTTTAGGTGTAGAAAAATATGAATAATTTTTTCTTAATTCATGAACACCTATAATCGAAATAAATTATTATTGGAATGGTGGTATAAACAAATGTAATTCAAACTAATGCTTATTGTGTTAAATAAAATGTATTTAAATAACGTACATGTTTGAATAAAAATAATTATTTCTTAACAAATTTTGTTTTAGGTTCAATTTAGTATGTATTATTTTACTGGATTTTATACTCTACTTTTTCAAAGAAAGAAGTTTACGTTAAATATTTCTTTGTATTATAAATAATTATATATTATGCTATTGAAGAAATGTAACCATCAAATTGATATAAGTTTTGACGGTTGGGATTTTTTTTCTTAAAAGTTTTCTAATATTTTGGGTTTCATCATAGTTTCTATTCTTTGATTTTTTTTTTTATACAATTTGTCTTTCTTTCTTTTTTTCACATTAATGAGGTTGATTTCTTGAAATGCAGTAAAGAGTTTTTTTAAGAAATTTTCTTTTTTCACTTATTATTTAGAGGAAAAGGTCATAAGGAGAGGTCAATAATCTCTAGTTGACACTAATAAGATGATTCATATAACCAATCCGTATTATATGTTGATAATTTTTTATTTTTTTTAAGGCAAACAACAACACTCTCAGTAATCTTATGCAATTTCTTCATATTTATGGATGACTTCGACAAAATGATTTTATCATTCTAAAGGTCATTTATGCATGACACATGACTCTATGACTTTTAACAGAAGAATCAATTCTTTGCTTCTATTTGGAAGAGAATTTATCCCTTTTACATGTCTTAGTGCTCCAATTCTATTATTCTCATAGGCTCGTTATCTTCAACATCTAGCTAGTAATATTATACTTAAGCTTTATTCTTAGAAAGGTAAAATGTTTATCATTACGAGGAAAATCCATTGTGGAATCCTGAAAGCTAGAATTGATTCCAATTGATGAAATGAATGAATGGATGCAAAAGTGTTGTAGAGATGAAGTGTTTATAGAATTTTGGAGTGGATGAAAAGTGTTTCTTTTGAGAGAGGTTAGGCTAACTCTCATGGAAAAGGTCTAAGATAGAAACTCTAAGAAGAGAGACTATCCTAGTGAACTCAAGAACTAGTGAGCTATAGTTTCTGCATAAAATCTCTTCTCATTCTAAGTTGAAAATATAAAGACTAAATAAAGCCTTTTATTCATTGGAGTGGTGGACATCCAAGGGAGATGAAAAAGGAGAGAGAAATCAAATTTGAATTCCCTCATGTGCTCCTAAAATGGTGGCACAAAGAGTGGATCAAGTGACACTTATCCACTAATGCTTTTCACATTTGAGTGTGTGTTCAAAATGAGGAAAGCATGCTCTCTTTCTAGATGGTGGATGTCCTAGGGTTTCTCTTGTGCTTAAGTGAGTCCAATTGGCCAAACTACTGTAACCCTAATCTACATAAAGCCCAAATACAAGTCTAAACACATACTCTACTTCAAATACAATGTCAAAATGTCCTATACTACTTGGCCAAATGTCATATACTACTTGGCCAAATGTCATATACTACTTTGTACATTTTATTGTACTCTATAGTTGACCTCATCACAAATGATCTTGGGCCCAAAAAGGATGGGTTGAGGCCCAGTTAGGTCCAATATTCGTACATACTCTTAGTTAGGATTCTAGGTCTTTTACTTCTTTATTCAGTAGATGTTGTGACTAGATGAGTTTCCATCATTCTCTTCCTCTTGAGACAAATCTATCCCTATATATGTATTGCTCTCAGTGACAACAAACTTATTGGTGTTCATGACTAAAGTTTTGTTCCAGAATCAAACACTATCTTGAAATAAATATCAAATAATAAACAAGTTATATATGTATAAATATCCTAAGAAGGAAATGTCCTCCTAATGTGTTATCAATAGAAATTTAGTCCTAAGGTTAATGCACCTTTTACAAAAGGAGAGACAAATATACATGTTATTAAGATTACTTTTTATTTATTTTTGACTTGATTTCTAGTATCTCTCCCTTATGTGGTTGTCATGTTTCTTTGAATGGTTTCTATTCCTTAGGCAACTCAATATAAGGTTTATTTAAAGAAGAAGGGTTCAAGTTTTTATTATTCTCTTGGATGGATCCAGAAAAAGATTTTTCTTTTCTTTCTTTTTTTCTTCTCTCTTCTTCCATCTAATTTTTCTTGTCTAAGTTCAATCATCCTATGCTCTAATCCTAGGATAACTACATTGTTTCCTTTTTCTTTTTCTCTGGTTAGGTTCTTAGAGGGTTCTTCTCTATGCTTTTTTCTTGACATAATCTCCATCCCTCTTGTGGTCTTCCTGTAAATAAGAGTTAAGGTGGAAAATTTCTATTTTGTAAGATTTCTTTCTCAAATTTTCTTGTTCTACCTTAATACATATTATTACCAAATCATTCAAATCTTGGTAAGGTAGAAGTTCTACTCTATCTTATTTCCAAACTTAGGCCGCTCATGAACCTAGCTTTAGGGGTCTTTTCTTCCTTCCTAGTCCCTCGTCTCGTCATGTATATCTCAATCTTCTTCCTATACTTGCTGTCACTTTGGGCTGCCAGCTTCTGTCCAAGCATTTAAGAATCTTTATATTCAGCTCTTCTTTGTAAAACTATTTTCCAAGCCCGATTAGGTTATTGACTATATGAGTGAATCTCTTTTGCACATCCACAATTGATTCTCCTTGCTACATTCTGAATAATTCATATTCCTGAATCAACACATGCTTTTTAGCCCGTTTGACATCAGTAGTGCCTTCATGAGTGACTTCAAGTATATCCCACATCTCCTTTGCAGAACTGCACTGTGATACCCTGAAGAACTCATCAAGATTCAAAGCAGAAGTGATTATGTTCTTTGCAACACAGTATATTGAACACGCTTATTCTCAACTTTAGTCAATTCATCATACGGTTTTACAATAGATATACCATTCACAATAGAAAATGGAATGTATGGACCATTAACTATTGCATTCCAAATACCACGGTCAATAGATTCAATAAAATCTTCATTCTCACTTTCCAAAATTGATAATTGACCCCGGAAAACATGGGCGGCCTGTGTATAGAGGCTCCCTCGACAAAAGGTAACTTATTTTCGGCCATGGATCAAAAACTTGATTAGGATTCAAATCCTAGCTCTGATGTCAATTGTAAAATAAGTTTTGGCTAAGTTCAAGAAGGGGGTGAATTGAACTCCTTTAAAAATTTTCGCAAATGTACTTTTCAATGTGAGGAATGAAAAATCTTTAAAGAAACTATGAAGATGATATAAAAAGAAGCAAATAGTAAAGGTCCTGAATTATTCCAGAACAATAACAATCACACATAATCAGCAAACTGTAAACATATATTAATTCTGGAAAGAAAACAATATATTGTAAAGCAAGTTCTGGAAAAACATAAAACCAGTACTTAAAGATTAATTCAAGAAATCAAAGAATTAGATTAAATCCAAGTTTGTAATGAATTGCTGATTAAAGAACCTTTTATCAAACAATACAAACTATGTTTAATGTATGAACACTGTTGTTAACCAATAATTGTGAAAAGTCAATTTTTCTAGAAAAATAGATTAATGAATAGTGAACACAGTGAATTACGAAATTGCTTATTTACAGAAAATGGGTAATCTGGTTATTGAACAGTAAACTCAATGAGTTAGAAAACAATTCAGATTCAGAAATAAGTTGAGCAAATTGTATTCAGAAGAATTAAGTGATTTCAAGAATACTTAAATGATTATCATAAAGTTAATTAATTAATCCAGTTAAAGAAATTTATCAAGTTCTGAAAATTCAAGAGAATCAGCAAGAACTGTAAAGAAGTGAGTAAGAAACAGCAAGAACACACAGATTTATCTTGGTTCATCCTTCCTTAAGGGCTACGTTCAGTCCCTTACTCTACAATAAGGATTTTCATTATAAAAGATCAAACCAGATCAGTTTACAACAATTCAATCACTTGCAACCCGCAATAATATACTGCTCCCCGCAGCAAACCCTCTACTGAAACCTACAACAGAACCTGAAACTATATAGACTCCACTGTATATTCCATACCCCTTACTGATCCCCTCAGCAAGTTACAAACTGTACAAAATCCACTATACACACAGAATTACCACACTAGGTAACTCACAACAGAAAAGAATCCAATATAATGAGAGATTTATCATGAACACAACAACACAATCACTTCTATACAACAGATTATAAAAGTAATTAAGAAAGGGTATAGAAGGGTATACAAAGGTAATCAGTCCCAGTCAATTTAAAGCTAGCAGTATTCAGAAAATAGTTCTTGATGAAAGAGTTTGAATGTTCTTGATCATTAGACAAGAAGGCGTTTTTCTCTCTTTGAAAACTCACAGCTCTTTATCAGAAAATGATTTAGAATGATTTTGTGTTTGTTTTCAAAAGCGCGCCAACTATTTATAGACAACTGTCTTAAAATTCAATCGATTGTTTTGTCAAACAGTCGATTGTTTTTCTCGAGTTTGTTAAAACAATTATTCAAAACGCAAGTTCTGATTTTAATGATTTCTCAAATCCTTTGTTAAATCATAAAACACTTATGAAGCTTATCCTTTATTAAGATTGCATGCATTACTGATTTGAACTCAAACTTGACACACAACACACAATCCTAAGTTCTAGACCGAACACTTCCAATATTCATGCAAGCTCCATGCAGTCCACATATGATCACAAGGTCTTGAACTTCATCACATGGTTGGCTTCATCAAATCTTTATAGCAACTCACTGGTGCTAACAGTTGACGCCTCATAACACTCCTTAGGTCGTTCCAATACTAGATTGGAGGATCATTATGGAGACGTCTCTCTCACTCAAGGGAGGTCCACCAATACATAGCATATTCTAGGAAGTTTTTAAGGTTGCTAAGGGTACTTTTCTCTCCTTATTCACTTGGTGATAATTAAAGTATTGTTCTACCTTCATCTCCCAATCAAGGTACCATGGAAGTGAGGAATGTCTACCTTCGACTCTTTGATTTTGGCTTCCCTTTTTGCTTTCCTATTGGTTGGTTGATAATATTCGTTGATATGGGTTCCTCCAAACATGGACTCTTAAGTAGAATTGCTTCTACCTCTTCTTAATCTTATTTTTTTTTTTTTACTTTTTCTTATTTTTGTTTTAAGAGTCTAAGATCTTCCTCATGAATGACAAGTTGAGCTTCTCCTTCTATTTTATCTTTTTTCTTTCAAAATAGCCTTTTACTTTCTACAAAGTTTAAGTGATTTATGTTCTTGAACCAGATGTGTAAGGCTCTTGGGAGAAGAAATTGAATCACATTCACTATGGTGAGAAGTATGTTTACTAAGTTATGTAAAAAAAATTCACAAGAAGAAAATATTTGTCAATACACGAGGTAAGTTCCCAGGAAAGAGATGTAGGTCATAATGGAAACACTTAAATACCTAGTCGTTGCTAACCAGAACTTTTCCTATGCATGCACTTGTACAACTTTTCTTCTAATTCTTTCTCACAATAAAAGAACTTCACAAAATTAATCTAGATGAGTCCTAATGATAAGGCTTGTTGGCACTTGTGAGCCTTCAAGACACACTCACCATCTAAAGTGTTTGGAATTATTACAAGAAAGACAATTGTTAGAAGATGGGAAAACACTAAAGACTCTTTCAAGACACCTAGATACAATGGCCAAATACAATAAAGTTTAAAGAAAAACAAAATGAATGGAACTTCAAGTCTTGACGTATCCCTCAATCCTCTTCAAGTGTTTATTTTTTATTTTTTGTCTCCACTTGTATAAGCTCCACTTTAGTATGCTACCTTGAGAAGTTAGTGAAACTTCAAAGAAACACCCTAAGATGTAATCCACTTAAGAAGTCAAAGGTGATAAAAGCAATAAAAGCTCAATTCAGAAAGTAAAAGTTAAGGAGAAAAATATAAAACAGGACTCAAAGATTATTCAACAAATGAGACAAGCTAGAAATTAAGGTTCATAATAAAACAAGCACACAAAAGAAGAACTTTAGATTGGTTCTGGAGTGGATTACAAAACGAAAATTAAAACAACAGAAAGTAATGATTAAGTTGTTCTTTTATTTTTGAGTTTAAAAGCGAAGAACCAAATAACTCAAGGAAGATCTCCACTGGATACAAATTTAGACAAGAAGGTTATATAAGCGTGAAATTTCACTTCCTAGAGCAAGTTCAATTTTAGTTTCTTTTCGAAGTTCAAGTTAACTCAGGGAGACTTGGCACTAGACATGAATTTAACCAATGAGGTTATATAAATGTGAAGGTTTACTTCCAATAGTGTAGATAATGTCTTTTAGTAGTTGTCTTCATTTAGTGGTCAATTTTAATCACAACATAATTGTTCAATTCTCTTCTTATTTTTACTCCTTTTGCCTTTTTTTTTCATTGTGTTGAAGTTGTTTTTGTCTTTTGAGAGGAGTTTTCCTTTTTCAAGATGTATGTCAACTGGTTTAAGCAAAGGATTACAACTACTAAAAAAATTTACATTTTACGTTTTACTTTAACTTTGATAAAATAGCTAAAAGTTGTCCTGAACATGTAGCTAGTGGTGGCATTTTTAGAGTAGATAGAGAAGAATAAATTAAATTTTTATGTTGGCATCATAAATTCTTTGTATGTGAAGCTTATCATGATTATCTTGGCTAATTATGATGATTATCTTGACTATTGAGCTTACTAAAACTCATTATTTTACTATAATAAATCTTGAATGTGATTCCTTTTTGGTATGACAAGCTTTTGATCATTCTCAACATGTTCTTAAAGCCTTCGTGGTCATTGATTAAAGTACCTTTAGTCTATCGACTTTAAATTTTTGCACATCTTTCAAGAAGGTAACCGTTGTGTTGATAATCTAACTATTAATAAATGACAAATAATTATTATGCGAGAATAATTAACAATTATGTTAGAGTATATTAAAGAATAATAAATAATTATTATGTGAGGATTATTAGCGATTTCTGTAACTATTTATTTATGATATTGTTATTCCATGTACTCATATATAGAGTAGATTTCTTTCATAAAGATGAATAAAAAGAAAGATAATATTTTCACTTTCATATCCTTTGTTCTTTTTTGTTTATCTTTTTATTATCATAATATGGTATCAGAGCCTCTCCAATCAAGAGAGCTTTGCTATGCCAACTTTGAACAAAAATGATTGTAGTTGCTCATGGTTCCTCTACCTCCTCAGGTGGTGGCTCACATTGCCATTATGGTTCCTACAACAGAAATTTTCAGAATTCACAAGCCAAGGGATGGACCAAGGATGACAAGCATTACAATAGTAAGAAATGCACACGTTGTGGTAGAAGAGGCCACACAATTTATGAATGTCATCACTTACATGATTTTCCATCAAACTACAAAAAGAGAGAACTTTTGCTCTTGAGGAAGGGTGAACCAGTATAATTCATTTGTTTGTATTCTCTCTGACTCTTCTCTCTGCATTTGTGTTTGTTAATGTATTTTCCATTCATTTCTGCATAGGTTAATTCTTTGCTCATTGATAAAATCTTTTGCTCTTGCATAACATCATAGTCTTGAATCATTGACTATATTATGTTCTTAATTCATATATAAATCTTTTTGTGTAAAACTTTGTCAATTCAAGTTTTTAATATTAATTCAGATTGCTTGGATCAAAACTGTTTGGATAAGAACAATCCTCTAATAGTTTTTTTTTACATAATTGTTCATTGTTTTTCATACTGTGTGATTGATTTGTCATCTGCTTTGCCTTGTTTCCTTAATTGAATATGGTTTAATAGTATATTGATTAACTAGATTAAGTATTTGCTTAATTCACTAACCGTTTCTTTAATCCTGCATTGCATGTTCAAGAAATCATTGTGTGAAAGTTGATTTTCTTGAAACTGCCAGAATATAAATCGATTTCTTCGTGTTTGAAATTGATTGATTTTTTGTGTTGGACCTTAAATCGTTGATCTTTGAGATTTTTGGAAGCTTTCATTTTGCTTAAAATGTTTTCTTTGTTTAATAAACTCAAAAATTTTGTAAAGTTCAATTCATCCCCTCTTGAACTTAGCCTAAAAGTATTTTCATCATACACATCACATACCCAATGCATCCACAGGTATCATCTGCAATATAAGATCACTACCAAGGTTTGTCCTTTTGATCTTAGATTCAAGTGTCATTGATCATATTAACTCATCTTTAGAGAATTTTGCTACATATAGAATTATTCCTGATATTCCTATCAAGTTACCTAATGGAACTATAGTTTATGCAAACATTAAAGGCACTTTCATATTTTTTATTACATTTATTCTGCATAATGTACTATACATACCAGGATTTAACTTCAATCTCATTTCAGGATCTCAATTAGCTATAAAATTTGGTTGTTTCATTAGGTTTACTGATCAAATTTGTGAAATACAAGACAATCACACTATGAGGATGATTGTCTTTGCTAAGATACACCACATACTTTATGTTCTTGAAAATCCTAAGGGTCAGGAAAATACTTTGCCCCAACTTCAATTTCAATAAATTTTGTGTCTGTTAGTAAGCTGCATTGTCAACACTTGTCTAAGGAAAAACTATTTGTATTGTCAACAAAGTTTGATTACATTAAAACATGTAATGATTTTTGTCAAACATGTCCACTTGCTAAATAGAAAAAACTTTCATTTCCTGTAACCACTTCTTCAAGCAATAAAGTTTTTGATTTGTTACATATGAATATTTGGAGACCATTAGTCATTAGTTTTGTGTATAGACATAAATTTTTTTTTAATATTATGGATGATTTTTCTAGGAATACTTGGATTTTTCTTTTGAAAACTAAATCAGAAGTACAAGAATGTATTAATTTTTTCATTACTTGGATTGAAACTCAATTTTCTACTACTGTCAAATGCATTAGGTCTGATCAAGGACCTGAATTTAATTGCATCGATTTTACTCTCTCAAAGGCACATAACATCAAATGTCATGTTTTGAGACTCCACAACAAACTGGAGTGGTAGAGAGAAAACATCAACACATTTTAAGCATTAATAGGGCTCTTATTTTTCAAAGTAACTTGCCTAAATTGTTTTGGAACTTTGCAACCGCTCATGCTATTTTTTCTGCTTAATAGATTGCTTAGCAAGGTACATAATAAAAGTCTTTATGACATTTTGTACAACTCTTCTCCTGATTTAGCTTTTATTAAAGTCTTTGGATGTGAAGCTTTTACATCAACTTTGACTCATAATAGAAAGAAACTTGATCCTCAGGCTAGATGATGTGTTTATATAGGCCACAAACCAAGGATCAAGGGTTTATTTCTTTATGACTTACACACTAGAGAGGTTTTTCTTTTTTCTTTTTTTTTATCTAGAAACATTTCCTTCAATGAAAATAGTTTTCCTTTTAAGCATATTGCCAATCATATAGATAGTGAAAATTTTGTCATGCCAGATTTTTCTAATTATCAAGCACTGATCTCTCTTTCCTCACATCCTCCTCACTACTACAAAACCAACAAACATCATATATTGTCCCACAACAAAATTATTCCTCTCCCACTATCATAACTCCTGATAACCCTATACCTCATTTTATAAGAAAATCAACTAGAAGCACCAAACCTCCTGGTTACCTCAAGGATTTTCATTGCAACGTAGCTTTGGGAGTTTGCTTACGTTCCGATTGGAAAACAAACAGTGGGGGTGTAAATGGATGTATAAGAATAAACACAAGGCTAATGGCTGAATTTAGAGGTTCAAGGCTAGGCTAATAGCTAAGGGATTCACACAACAAAAAGACATTGATTTCAAAGAAACTTTTTCTCCAGTGGCTAAATCACTATTGTCAGGCTCTTACTATCCATTACAACTACTAAAAATTGGCTTCTTGAACAACTTGATGCCAATTATGCTTTCTTGCATGGAGATCCTCATGAAGAAGTATATATGGAGGTTCCTGAAGGTGTAGTTCCCCCAAAACCTGATCCTCATGAAGAAGTATATATGATGCTCAAGAGATTTGTTCAGTCAAGTCTCGACTTGATTACTTGTTCAGAATTAAGAATCTTGGTCAATTGAAATTTTTTCTTGGATTAGAAGTTGCTAAATCAAGCAAGGGCATTCTCCTTAACCAAAGAAAATACAATTTAGAGCTTCTAGATATTGTAGACTTGTTAAGATGCAAACCTTCTACCACTCCTATGGATTCCCAAATAAAGCTCCATTCCAAAGAGAGTCCTCTCCTTGAAGACATTTTCATGTATCGACGACTTATTGGACAACTCATCTACCTTACCAACACTAGGCCCAACATTTGCTTTGTTGTCAATCATTTCTCACAGTTCTTATCAGCTCCTATGATGGCTCATTACCAAGCAACACTCAGGGTTCTTCGTTATCTTAAAGCTAATCCTGGTCGGAGGCTCTTCTTTCCTAGTGATTATCCTTTACAACTAAAAGGTGTTTGTGACTCAGATTAGTCATCATGCCTTGAAACTCGTCACTCTGTTACCTGCTTCTGCATTTTTCTTGGTGGTTCATTAATCTCTTGGCGATCTAAGAAGCATTATACAGTTTCACGATCTTCCTCTAAGGCTGAATATCGTGCTTTGGCCTCCGAAACTATGAAACTCGGACACGGGAAGAATGACCCGCTTCCCAGCGTCTGAAACTTTTCTGCACGGACACGCAACGAAGGCGGGAACGACACCGCGTCGAACACCCATTCTTTCGTCGGACACGGTCAACCTGATTAGACACGTTCCTCAGACACGGTCAACCTTATTAGACACTTTACTAGACACGTTTCTTCAGCCAGCATCATCTTCCACAAAAATCGCAAAGTTTAAAATCAAAATAGAATGTTCATGCAAATAAAAACAGATATTTTCAAATCACATAAAATATATTTTAATCAAACAAAATCGTATCAGATATTTTTATTCCTTAAAAATATCTTAAAAATACTTATAAATATGAGATAAACTAATCAAATCAAAAGGAAAATAAGATGAAATCTCACTCGGAAACGCTGTGTTGTTGTGCTCGTTAGGGAGGGAGACAGAGGAAAACATTAAAACAGAAGAAGAAGAAGAACTGCTCAGGGAGAGAGACAGAGGAAAACGTTAAAGCAGAAGAAGAAGAAGAAGAACTGCTCAGAGAGGGAGACAGAGGAAAACGTTGAAGCAGAAGAAGAAGAATAAAAACTGCTCAGGGAGGGAGATAGAGGAAAACGTTGAAGCAGAAGAAGAAGAAGAACTGCTCGTTAGGGAGGAAGACAGAGGGAAACGTAGAAAAAGAAGAACCTCTCTAATTCTTCTAGAACGGAGCAAAATGTAAGTTACACTTTATTTAATTTTTTAAAAGTCGTTTCATATTCTTTTTTATATGTTTTATTATTTGTTATATTACTTATAATTTAATATTTTATTTATATACGTTAAAAAGTTAGTATTAACAATAATTTATATTAATAATTATATTTTATTTACATTTATAATTTGATTTATATAAGTTTATAGTTTATGTATTTTATCATGTCAGGTTTTAAAATGAATATATT
>Ga0123340_1004137_pt1 | contig 13686 bp, 7 predicted proteins | sample SirMexnodulemix_FD_89961 | JGI IMG/M metagenome (GOLD analysis project Ga0123340, IMG submission 89961) | Root nodule microbial communities of legume samples collected from Mexico - Siratro Mexico nodule mix | ecosystem: Host-associated > Plants > Roots > Nodule | place: Mexico: Nepantla... | reverse complement strand
GTGTATACATATAAATTAAAAATAAAATTATAAATATAACAACAATTATATAAAATAAATTTACTACATCTATCACTATTTAAAACTTTAATTATATGATGTTTAATATTTTTTATATTTAGTAATTTTATATTATTTAAAACTTTAATTATATGATGTTTAATATTTTTTATATTTTAATAATTTTATATTAAAATGATATACAAACTAAATCGTACATATATTATTTTGATTCAGAGTTTACATTAAATTTGAATGAAACTAAATTAAATTACATGTAATTTCATATTTGATTCATATCACTTTATAATAAAAAACTAATGCACAGTTAATATGATAACTTTTAGTTCAATATGAGGCCTACACATTTATTATATATTTTTACACTAAATTTTGTTCTATTTACTCTTATAATGTTATGGGATAACATTACTTACTGTTTAACAAGTTTAATTGATTTGATTGAGTTAAGTTAATGAGTTAACTCTGGTTCAGTTCTTACAGATAAAAAACTTCTGTTTTTAAACTTCTCATATAGTTACATCATCCTATAAATTGGACTTTTGGAATCAAATTTTAAAATAAAAAAATCTGATCAAGGCTAGAACGGAAAAAGGTGTAAAATGAGAGAGAATTGTTCTTATTTTCAATTTTTGATCTTAAGATTAAATAATTTTTAATCAAAAGATTAAATATTAAAAATATAAATGTGTTAAAAAAATAAATCATTTATATTAAAAGTGGGGAGAATTTCTTCTAGTTAGTTCGAAATTTATAAACACACAATTATTTCTTTTAATTTTTATAGTCACCCAGATAAACAAATAATGAATAAACTTCTAACAATGTTTCTGTCACACTATCCGTTGGTTCTATATTAATGAAGTATAATTGATCCTTATTTAATTAAAATAAGTATTATTTTAGTTACATGTAGTTTAGGACAAGATAAAATATATATGTTTAATTTAATTATATTCTGTTTTTAGCTGCTCATCTATTTCCTAAGGTATAAAATAAGTTTTTTTTTTTTCAAAATTAAATGAAAAATTAACAGTAGGGTTAAAAGTTAAAACCTTTTATTTATTTTTTATTCTTTATTTTTTAAACTTGTTAGAACAGCACATTTCGTGGAAGAGGTGAGAGGGGAAAAAGCGTAGAATCGAATAATCGTATTTGATGTGCGGATTGGTGGTTCAATAGGATCTAATCTTCACAGATTTTGTCAAAAAAACAGATCTTGAAGCAATTATCTTTGTGAGCAAACTTTAATTCCTTCCGATCCTTGATCGATCAATTTTCGATTTTGGGATCAGTGGGAATGGAGAAGGTGATGAACATTCTAAAGCCGAAGCCAAATCCGCAGCAACTATTGAGGGATTGGCAGCGCAGGCTTCGTCAGGAGTGTCGCAACATTGAGCGCCAAATTCGCGGTATTCCTTTCTCTCTCTCAAACCCTAACCAATTCCTTTTTCATAATCTTTTTGGTTTGCTTGATTTTGTGTTTATGGGTTTATATTAGATATACAGAGAGAAGAAAAAAATGTGCAGAAGGCGATCAGAGAAGCTGCAAAGAGGAATGACATGGGCTCTGCAAAGGTTTGGTCTTTCGTGTTCTTTTGTTTCTCGTAAGTTTTTTTTATGATATTGATTTACTATTGTCAGTGCCAGTGAGTTTATTTATTTTTTATTTTTTGTAATTTTTGGGTAGTGTCATGCAATAATTTGCCTAAGTTTGAGGGGTTGAGGAATTTGTGTGTATCACCTCTAAAATTTGAATATATAAGCTGTGGGCAGAGTTGGTTCTAAATGGAAGGAAGAATGTTTGATGTTGTCTTCTTGAGTAGTGCATGAAATACATTTTGGGTTCCTTTGTTGAATGTGGGTGTGGAAGATATTAATTTATTTTTTACAACATATTTTTAGGGCAGGTCCCTAATGCTTAACATGATGATCAAGGGGGATAGTGTATTAGTTTCTTGTGTGCCGTTGGCTGCCTGAAGAAAGGAGGCAGGAGACTAGATGGGAGAAAAACTTGCGATGGACTGTTAATGCATTGCATATTTGTGTTGAATCTAATGAATTGTTGGATTGACTAATTGGATTATGCAACGATTGGAGGAAGAACTAATAGTTATGTTGCTTTATGTATGGATTGTGTCCGTTGGAGGGCTCGTTAGGATCAGTCACAATATTCAATAAACTAGTAGTGAAGTGATTTTCGGGTTGCATTTGTTTATGGCTTTCTAGGAATTGATATGTTTTGTCTGTTGAGATTTTAAGGTTTAAAGGATATGGTCAGTATTTTGAGAAAAAAATTCTCCTTATTGTGATATTTGTGTAATTTGCAGGCACTTGCCAAGGAACTTGTGAGATCTAGGAAAACTGTTAACCGTCTTTACGAAAATAAAGCGCAAATGAATTCTATATCGATGCACCTTGGAGAGAGTGTTGGTAGGTTTTTCCATGTTTTATTAGCCTTAACAGATAAGGAGTATCTAAGTTAGTTACTTATGTTTGATACCAGATTTTTGATAATTGATCCTTAACTGAAGGACTTTAATTTGATACTAATCTTAGGTTTTACTGTCCTTTTGTGGCATTACATGATTTCCCCTGCAATTTCCATCCACTTGAAAAATATGTTTTGATATGATTGGTATCAGTAGCAATGCCCAATCTTGGGCATAGGATTGTTGGAATCAGACTATCCCACCATGCGTGCTCAGAAAAGCCTATTTTCTGTTGAAAAAGAAAAAGACCCACCATGACTTGTATGACTGTTTGTGACTACTTTTGTTTTGTTACTCTACCCTTGCTCTCTGTTTTGAGTCTTTTGACCTGTCTTTGTCTTTTGCGTTCCAGTGCTGCAGTTGTTACCAAGTTTGTCTGTTATATTATGAATTCCAACTTTTCCGTTGTCTCATTGGTTTGTAGTTAGGTTTTAGCTGAGGATATGTTTGGTAGAAAACAAATAGCATGGAAATTGAGAGGAGGGAAAGCAGATAGAGGCTGCTTTTAAAATTGAGATTGTCTGGTACAGATGAAATGTGAAGGAAAGAAATTAGAAGTATGCACGTCCGACATAAAAAATTTGCACTCAGAGAAGAAGAAATAGTATTAAAATTGTGAGAAAAACATAGGTGCTATAAATTGATCCTTGATATCATGACTCTTTGGCCATGATAATCAATTTGATGTGTGGTGCCCCATGAAGTTGACCCTTGAAAATTGAACGCGAGTCTGGATAATTTTTCTCAATTAACACTTATGAATGTTTGGTAGGGAGGAAGAGATAGAGGGAGATGACATAGGTGGAAAATAAAAGAAGAGAAGAGAAATAAAGTGGAAATAAAGGTTGTTAGTTTGAAGGCAGATGAAGAGAAAATAGGAGTAGCAATTTAAATTTTTAAAACTATTTAGTTTAAAAAATAGTATTATTATTTATTTTTAATATTTTAATTATTATTTACTATGTAGGGGGGGAAGTTTAAACAAAAAAACTATACGTGTGAGGGGGGAAGAGTCTGATTAAAAAACTGTGGGAGAAGTTTTTCAGTGTGGGATATTCGATTATCATCTTTGGATGATTGATTATGACGCAGGTTTATATATTATTAACACAAATTGTGTAATATAGTTGATTATGTTGCACGACAAAGTGTACAAAGTGTATTTCCAGACATTTCTTCGCACAACCGTGAGGAAATTTATTTTGTTTGGTCAGTCTGGTTTATTTTCACATTTCTATTCTGTCTAACCACAGCCATTCTGTCATTTTCACTCTCTTCTTTCCTCTCTCCCTCCATTTCATCATCCTTAAAAAACAAACACTTCTATTTCTTATCTTTCTCTTCCCTATTTCTCTTAATCCAAACACTTCTATTTCTTGCCTATTTCGTTTACTGTATTTCTCTTCTCTACATTTCCATCTACCCTATTTCTCACCTATTTGTTTCCTTCCCACCAGGCACACTGTCAGTGTTAGTTTGTAATTATAAGGAGATTGTTATATGTATATGAATTTAATTTTATGTTTTTAAATGGGATCTTGCAATCTGTGTCACATTTTCTGTTTCATTCTCTGTCTCCGTTGATACCTAGGTAAGATCTCCATTTGTTACTACCTTTGTAACCTGAGCTAGAAACTCCACAATTTACAAGGAGTAAAAAAAAACTCAAATATAACTTACTCACTGAGTGGAGTTGTTGGCTACATGATGAAATGACACCGGAATGTCATGTTGTAAATCATGTCTATAGGTAAACCATTTAAATTCAAGGAAATTTAGAAAATCATTGGAGTGACGTGACAAGATTTGTTGTATACTGCTTTACAAATTAGAGGCAATTTCATATGCATAACAGAGTTTGGGTGGCAAGTATCATCAGGGACTTTCCTTCTTCATATAATGTTGATACGACTCAAATTCTACAACTACCTTAAATTTTATTCATCTAAAATACTAAATGAAATTTGTAAAATTAAATTCATGCGAAAATCAAAATAAGATTATAAAAGAATAAAACTCCATTGCAAATCACCTCCTTGTGGTGAATCTTTATTATGTATAGTCAGCCTTCTTTGGTTAGAATATTTTTTATTTGGCTTGATGCAGTGACTAATATGACAAATCATGTACGTGTTTATAAATATTTATATAAAATATTGAGATCAATCAATTACATTTTCAGCTGTGAACTCTTATGCAATCAGTCATCATGACGGGTTTGTGTTATCAGAAATTTGTTCTGTGGAAATTCATGATTTTTGGTTGTTTATGCAGCAATTGCTCGCACCGTAGGACATCTATCAAAAAGTGCTGAGGTTATGAAGCTTTGCAATAATCTCATGAAGGCTCCCGAAATGGCTGTGACAATGCAAGAGTTCAGCAAAGAAATGACAAAGGTATACCTGCAAACCCCTTTTACTGGCGTGGAAGAATATCACTTTCAATCCTGTCATCCCTCCCTTGTGGTTAGAGAAGATAGTTGCATTGGTATTTATGAGTAACGTTGTCTATTTCAGGCAGGAGTTATCGAGGAGATAGTAAATGATGCTGTGGACTCAGCACTAGATTCCGAGGACATAGAAGATGAGATAGAAGAAGAAGTTGATAAAGTGTTGACCGCAATAGCTGGTGAGACAGCTGCACAGCTTCCTGAAGCTGTGAGGAAAGAAAGGGTGAAACAACCTGGTCAAAGTGTTGGAGCCTCAGAGGTATGTTGAGTTATAGCTAATTTTCTTTATAAACATGGCTCTTTCATGCCTCACACATGACACCAATTATGGTGTTCATTATTATTTGCAGGAAGAGGCTATAGCAGAGGGTGTTGATGATGAGGAAGAAATGGAAGAAATAAGGGCCCGACTTGCTAAAGTTAGATCATAAACAAGTATTCTAATCTCGCACCCTCTACCTTGTACTCTGGTGTGTTATAAAGAGAGATTGAGATGTTGACAGCTTTGTATCTTATTTGTTGAAAAACACACTTGATAATACTAATGGGAAATATAGTATTGTGAAGGGAGGTTCTTATGTAATTACGCGATGTTGTTTAAAGTGTCTTAAGCTATAGTGTTTTTTTTTTCTTTGACAAGATAACTTCATGCATGGTTGAGGATTTATTGCATTAACATATGGCTCCTAGCAAAAGTTAGTTAATTTCATTTTAATAAGATTCAGTTTGATGAGATCACCAATGGATAAAATTAATCAGCAGCTCTTGAGAGTTGTTAGCTCTTGAGAGTTGCACTTCTGAATAATTCTTGAAATTCTGAAAGATTTGGGTATGTCATGCAAATCAATTGATTCATATCCCGGGGAGATTTTTGAAGAATTCTTGACATTCTTGGTATATGTTTTAGTCACATATTACATTTTATGTGCATGCAAATGGAATACAAAATAAATATATTGTCGACAAGAATGTGAGATGGACAAGAATCTGGTGATTACTTGTTAATTTAAACCATATTCTTTGTATTTTCATTTTTCCCACTTACTCTGTTTTGTTGGCATATTGATTGGGAATTTGATAAGTTTGAGATATTCTTGGTCCCAAAGTTTCACTCCTACACATGTTACTACAAAAATTACTATCGGCAAATTGATAGAGCTGAGGATGAAAATAACTATGCCCAACTAAAGGGTATATTTTATCATAACTCCTTCGAGTTGATCTTCTCTTGATTCAACTTTGTTTTGATCTTCTTGATGTATCTAATCTTCAAGTCTATTGAATTTGCCATAATCACACAAGATATATCAATGAAAATAAAAGACTGAAAAAAGATATCCACGAGATTCCAATAATATAACGAGACTGAATTAATCAACAAACAACAAATAGACATATATAATATAATGGAAAGAAATTACATGATGGACAAAAATACAGAAAAGATACGTTTTACCAAGTAAAAATAATAGTAGTTAAATTACAATTTGGATTCATTTCACTCTTGATGTGAAATTTAGTTTTTTTTTAATCTCATATTCTTTGAAAATTTACAAATTTTTATTTAATCAATTTTATAATAATAATAATAATAATAGTAATAATAATAATAATAATAATAACGATAACACAAAAAACATTGATAACTAGATATATGATGGAGTCATTGAGAAATGTACGGAGATAAAAGGAATTTAATTACCATTTTTTTTCATTTAAGCTAAATTATTACTTTTAGTTCCATGTAATATTTTTTTAGTTTTTATATTTAAAAATATCATATTTTTTGCAAATTTTTATTTATTAATTTATGAATTTTTATTTTTTAATTAGTTAACATATTTTTTAATAGTAAAATTTATGAATATGGTTAGCGAAAAAAGACACCATAATATGATTTAAATTATATTTTTTTATGAAAAAAAGGTATACTTAAAAACTTAAAAATAATTTAAAAGATATTATTTTTTCTTACAAATAGTTCAAGGAGAAGAGACACCAATGTTAAGAGTTTAGGAACTTCTACATTTCACTAAAAAGTTAAATCTTATGAACAAATATTTCTTATGATTATTTTTACCAAACATCTAAGATATAAGTATTTTCTACATAATACTATTTTCAGTGTTTGTAAAGCTAAATAAAAATATTATAAACGTTTTAAGCTGAAATTTCTTGACTAAGAAAAAAAAAAGGTAATACAATAACTATCGATATCATTTCATTTCAAGTTGCATGATAAAAATGTCAAAAAGATGTTAGAAAAAATGAACCATGGTTCAAAAGACCAACTCTGAAGGCAACTTTGAGTGATTAATGCTCATTTTGTAATGGAAAACGTTATTTTCACAATGTGGAAATCTTCGTTTGACACGTGCTTTTATTAATAAAATATTATATATTAATAAAACAATAATAATATATATTAGTATTGAACTGGAGTGAAAAGTGAATAGTGAATAATGATGCTAACACCATCTTTTTGTAATTGACACTTCATTCAGATAATGATAAATGTAATTTTAATTTGTATCATAAAATTATCTAAAAACTGGATCAACTTGAAGAAAATATTTGGTATTCACATATGTTGATTCTGGAATTTTAAGTGATAAGTATAAGAACTAAATACTTTCACAAAATTTGCCATTTCAAATCTTCAAGTCCAGTGTCTTTGAGATTGATTTTATTTTGAAGGTGTTTTTTCATTTTGAATACATACATAAATGTCTCAATCGGAAATAATCAATTTATAAAAAATTAACAAGTGATTTATTCTGGTTTACTCAGAATGAATACATACGTATATGCCTCATTTAGAAATAAGCAATTTATAAAAAATCAACAGGTAGTTTACTCTAGTTACCTATGTCGTTCACTCAACATAATATTTGAATATATACATACACATCTTAGTTGAAAACAAACAATTTACAAAAAATTAATAAGTGGTTTACTTTGCTCACCTATGTGGTTCACTCAACATGATATTTGAATACATACATACATACATTCATGTCTCAATTGGAAACAAACAATTTACAAAAAAATCAACAAGTGATTTATTCTGCTCACCTATGTTGTTCACTTAGCACGATATTTGAATACATACATATATGCCTCAGTTGGAAACAAGAAACACTAGTACAAAAAAAGCTTTTTACATCGATTCTAGAGGATATTTTAAGTCGGTTTTGGAACCGACGTTGATGCAGGCAACGTTGAAAGTCTTGGACTTTTTATGTCTGTTCTATAACCAACGTTGTATGTGCATATACTACATCGGTTGATAAATAAATCATCGACGTAAAATACCAGTCAAAATAGTACTCTGAAAGAGATACTGTGTCGGTTGTGGCTCCCTACCAACGTAGTATTTACCTATTATGTCAGTTGGGAGCCCACAACCGGCGTAATAGGGTTGTGTTTTTTTTAAAAACAAAATTCAGAAAAAAATTTCCAGAATTTTTTAGAATCGCTTTGATAAAATCTCCAATACATACAAAGAAAAACCAACAATTTTCAGTACTTTTTGACAAATATAAATAGGTGAAATAGTAGGTTAAAATCTAAAAAAATGAAAAAAATACAAAAAAATAAAAAAGTAGTATAAATGATGGAATTTTGGAAAAACAATTTTTCAGAGTCCTCTTTGGCTATGGCCCAGGAGCTTTGTTACACAATTTCGAGAAACTTTTGTTTTTGAAACGTCTCAATTCGAGCTCTCTATCAAAAGTTATGGTCATTTGAAGTTTTTCTGTCAAAAAATTTTTGAAACCCAAAATCTATGATACAAACATCTAGAAAGTATTCCAAGCATACAAAGATAAGAAAACATACCTCTTATAGACAGTGAGAGCAAAACCAGTGAATGCAAATCGACCCAAACGAAATCTATCAAAATCAGAGAATGCAAAAGTGGAGTGAATGAAACCACAAAAGACAATGAGAGCAAAGGAAAATGGGGGAGAACAACACGCGAGGGAGAACACCACATACCAATGAGAACATGAGCAAGAAAGCGAGATAGAATGTAAGAGAAAATACGTGAGAGAGAAAATGACAATGTGAGCGAGAGAGAACTGTGAAGAAGCAGTGCACACAAGAGTGAAAATGAGAGAGGGAGACAAAAAGTGTAAGAGTAAAAATAGTGTAGGGGAGCGTAAAAATAAAAGGCTATTACGTCGGTTACCACTAATAACCAACGTATAATAGGATACAACATCGGTTCTGGGGCCAATCGACGTTGTATTTAAACCCTAAATTCAAAATTTAAAAATTTTAAAATGACGGGGGAGGTACTATGTCAGTTAAGCAGGTAAGCAGGTAATGCTTAACCGACATAGTATCTCCCCCGCCATTTTTAACTTTTAAAATTTTGAATTTCTATTTTTTTCAATCTTTTTCTACATCGGTTATTTGTAGAACCGAAGTAAAATATGGTATATTACGTTGGTTTTATGTAAACCAATGTAATATCTTTTCAAATATTTACAAAAATACAATCGTATTTTTGGCTACGTCGGTTTGAGTTTTAACCGTCATTATACGTTGACGTTGAATAATGTTTTTCTACTAGTGCAATTTACAAAAATCCAACAAGTGGTTTACTCTGGTTACCTATATGGTTCACTCAACACGATATTTGAATGCATACATACATGTCTCAGTTGGAAACAAGCAATTTATGAAAAACCAACAAGTGGTTTACTCTAGATACCTATGTGGTTCACTCATCACGACATTTGAATACATACATACATATCTCAGTTAGAAACAAACACTTAAAAAAAACAACAAGTGGTTTACTCAGTCACCTAAGTGCTTAACTTAACACGACATTTGAATACATAAATAAATGTGGTAATTGGAAATAATCAATTTACAAAAAATCAACAAGTGGTTTACTCTGCTCACTTATGTAGTTTACTCAGCACAATATTTGAATACATACATATATGCCTCAGTTGGAAACAAGCAATTTATAAAAAACCAACAAGTGGTTTACTTTGGTCATCTATGTGGTTCACTCAGCACGATATTTGAATACATACACAACAACTAGGACAACTCAATCTATACATAAATTCTCAGAGGTGGAAACCATACAAGGAGTGAAAAATCCAACAGGAAATGGTTTACTCTGGTCACCTAAATGGTTCGCTAAGTATGACTTTCAAATACATAAATTCTCAGAGGTGGAAACCAGACAAGGTGTGGAAAACCCAACAGGAAATGGTTTACTCTGGTCACCTAAGGGGTTCGTTGAGTATGACTTGTTAGCACCAATGCTAAGCATGTGATTTGATGAAGTCAATAAAGACCACAACTTGTTGAAGTTCTGATGGATTGAATCTGGACTATGTTAGATCAATGCCTAGCACGTTAGTTGATCAAGATTGCTTCATGAAGAATCTGTTGGAACCAACTTGGACCAGAATTGTTTAAGTGGATGACTTTGAGCCAACATGAAGATGGTTGGGTGATTCGGTCTTAGGTCCTTAGTTGGGTTTGTGTTGATGTTGGCTTGGTTCTTAATCATTAGTTACATGGTTTTTCATTCCTGAGGTGCTAAGAGATTCACAAATATTTTTATTAAATTAGTTTTAAGAAAAATAGCCTAAACAAATTTTTTGTTGAAAATCTTTTTCAATCAATTGAATACTTAAAATAATGGATTGAATTGTGACAATTATTTCTGTTATAAGTGGAATCTTTAACTGAGTCTTCTAACGGTTAATTCAATCGATTGAATGGTTAATTCAATTAATTGAAATTGTGACAGCTAAGTTGATTTAAAATTGATTTGGCTATGTAAAGGATTTGACACTATCATTTTCAGATAACTAAGATTTTCGAAAAGCATTCCTTGAGATATTCTAAGTGAGAAATTGCGCCCCGTTTATGCGAACACCTTTGACAAAGCTTTTCAAAATAAGAAACCTCAAAGAACGTGAATCTTGAAGCATCCTTGAGTGAGGTTCTTGCGACTTTGGTTCTGGACCAAAGCTAAGTCTTCTACACCTGCTCTTTAGTCATTGTAATCTGTTCTGTGTAGAAGTACTGAGGGATCAATTGTTGATCTTACTGTTCTTGTAATCTGTTTGCTGTTTTCAATTACTGGGTTTGTAATTGAGTTGGTGCAGTGGGTTTCTGCACTAGTTTCACACTAGTTGAGGGATTCAGTGAGGTGTGAGTGCTGCGGGGAGCAGTGTGTACTGTGGGGAGCAGTGATAACTTGCTGGGAGCAAGGGTTGTAAACAGATCATGTGATATTTTTAGTGAAAATCTTTGCTAGTTTGCAAAGGATTGGACGTAGTCCTTGAGGAAAGGTGAATTAGGATAAATCTTTGTGTTCTTGATTTCTTATTCTCTCTTCTTGATCGTTTTATTACCTGCTTGCATTCGCCTAATAAACTGATCACTGAATCTTGCTATTCACTAAGAATTTCTGGGTGTATGTTTGTGTTCTGAATCTGTTTACGCATATCTGAATCTATTTACACATATCTGAATCAATTTCTGGGTTATTTTTATTGTTCATTCTTTAAATCTACTGGAAATTGTGTTTAATCATCTTGATTCTGGATTAACATATCTCTGTATTGAACTGGATTTATTTCTAACAACTTCCGCTGTGCATAATTGATTGTTTACTGGACAGTTCAGAATTATACGAGTTGATTGATTGAATCAAGAACTTTCATTCTCTACTCCAAGAACATTTTATATTTGCGAAAAGATTTTGAAAGTTCAATTCACCCCCCCTCTTGAACTCGGTCTAAACCTTATTTTACATGACTTTCAAATACATAAATGCCTCAGAGGTGGAAACCAGTCAAGGTGTGAAAAATTCAACAGGAAATGGTTGACACTGTTCCCCTAAGTGGTTTGCTCAGTAGGACTTTCGCATACATAAATTCTCAGAGGTGAAAACCAGGAAAGGTGTGGAAAACTCAGCAGGCAATGGTTTACTTTGTTCACCTAAGTGGTTTGCTCAGTTGGACTTTGGAATACATGTAGCAGACATGAAAACTACGAACGTAAAACCCACTAAAAAATGATTTTTTGTTAAGACGAGGACATTGGCATACATAAACGAAGCACAAATGTAAACCGACAACCAAAAACACAACAAGAAACACTAGATACAAAAACAAGCAACGAAAAACACACCAAGAAATGATTTTTCCGCATACATGTATGAGATACATAAACCAACAAACCAAAAGACAACAAGAAACGATTTTTAAACATATACATGTATCAGAAACGAAACCAGCAGCGAAAACACATCAAGAAAATTTTTTTACGGTGACCCAAGTACTTTAGACGGAAACCACCAACCAAAAACACAACAAAAAGAATGATTTTTTAAACATAAACGAAAAACATATGCAAAAACCAGCAACAAAAACACACAAAGAAATGATTTTTTCAGAGAGGAAAATAGAAAGAATGTTTCATACCAACAACGTATGAGAGAGCATACACAGTTTAGGGTCAATAGCAAAACATACACAACTCTTTACATTGGATGACACAAGACGAACACTGGATGCTTCGATTGACGGATGAAAACACTAAAAGATTGGGTGGTGAACACGACCAACGACGAACGCCTAAGTCGCCTTTTTCTTTGTTCTCTCTCCTTCAATACAAGCTACGAATGAGTGAAATGAGGGGAAAATTTCGTTTTTCCTCTCAAATTGACGCTACCATCTTCAATTGCAATTGACAAAATAAATCATTGAAAGACGATAAACAAACACCACATAAGCCAAACAAAAGAAACTTTTCTCTCTTTTTACCAAACAGGACCCATTTAACACGTAAGAATGTTAAATGAGTGTAACTCCTTCAGCAATGTCAAAGTATCATTTTCCTTTTATAATTAACACTTCATTCACAACAATGTCAAAATATTATTTTCTTTTTATAATTAACACTTCATTCACAACAATGTCAAAATATTATTTTTCTTTTATAATTAAGACTTCATTCATGTAATAATGAATATAATTTTAACTTGAATCATCAAACTGTCAGTTCAAAAAGATCAACCTGAGGAAAATATTTGGTATTTATACGTGAATATGGAAAAGAAATTGACATTGGTTCGAATACCGGTTCATTTATTATATGTACTCGTGAAGGGATTAAAACAATTTTATCAACCTCAATCTAAAAAATAATGATAAAATTATGGCAAAAAAGCTTTAAAAAATTAACTTCCTTAAACATTTAAAATTCCCATTATAGTAGAACAATAAATTTATTAATTAAATAATTACTTAATTGAATAATTTAATTATTAATATTTGTTATCTATTAAAGTATTTATTAATTAATAATTATAAGTTTGTATTTACTACCTAATTAACATTATAGTTTAAGTAATTATGTGGCTAGCTTAGAAAACATGAGTGCAATAGAAAAGGAATGTGTTTTTTTTTTCCCTTTTATAAAATTTAAAAAACAATTTTCCAAAGTGGAATAAAGTTGGTTGTATATGGTAAGTATAAATATTTTGATAATCATAACAATTAATTTTTAAAAGTGTTATAATTTTTATAAAAATAAAATTTTATATTTATAAGGAAAGAAAATAAAAGATAAAACATGAATTATGAAATAATTATAAAAATTTATTTGATGTGAAAGTATCCTTACCTAATTTGTATATAATATTTTATAATAAAACTGAGTGGGAAATTAGAGTAT
>Ga0123340_1004136_pt1 | contig 13688 bp, 12 predicted proteins | sample SirMexnodulemix_FD_89961 | JGI IMG/M metagenome (GOLD analysis project Ga0123340, IMG submission 89961) | Root nodule microbial communities of legume samples collected from Mexico - Siratro Mexico nodule mix | ecosystem: Host-associated > Plants > Roots > Nodule | place: Mexico: Nepantla... | reverse complement strand
TGGTTATAATTATTTTAAAATTTTGATAAAACACCGTACTATAGTCTTTGAACTAAATACACACGTGATAAATTTGTTGAACGGTCATAAACTTGTACTAGGATTTATTTATTGAGTAACAATAATGATTTTTTATTTATCGCCCTTTAATCTATTTTGTAACCGTCGATTAAACCAAAGAAATAGACACTCCACCGCATGCTGATTAAAAGAGACTTTATCTAAAAATATTTTCCTATTACTGCTACATCAACTTCTGAGAATTTCACTTAAAAACTTTCGAAGGGTGATATTTACAAATCAAAAACTCTTATTATAAAAAGTTGATATTATTAAATATTGGTAGTGCGTGTCATGGTTTGTTTGAAATCAAAGCTGCCAAAGTTGAGGGTTTTTGGTTTGGTTTGGTAGCTTTGGTTGTATGTCATAATCAAACACATTCATAGATTTTGGTATTAACACCCAACTGCCAGGATTCCTTAATCACTTCCAAATTTTGATTTTTCCCTTAACAATTCTATTTTCTTACTGTTATTGCAAATCTCCCTTCATGTCTGTTTCCTCATAAACGGTCTCTGTTGTTGTTCTTGCTCTTCATCTCTGCCATTGAATTGGATGTTTTCCAAGTTCACAAAACCCCGTGAATATTTTCATTCTACTTTTCTTTTCTTCATGCTTATTGTTTTTTCTTGTTTGATTCTCCATCCACCATCTTGGGGAACAGTGAATGATAGGTTTCTTAGTTGATAATAAGAGTTGGGAGAAGAATGTGTTTGGTCAGTGAATCAGGGATATTTGTTTCATTTTCCTGGAATTGGTGTCCCCAATTTCTGTAAATTTATGGAAAGTTTCTTCCTTTCCTGTTTGTTTCTGATGATCTACAGAAAGAGGATTGTATGTGTGGTGGGGTTTGGGTAGTGATCATGTGTGTGTTGAAGAGGTAAAATGGATTTGTGGGTTGTTGCAGCCGTTGCCGGGGCTGGGTGTTTGGCTAGATATTTGAATAAGCTTTCAAAGAATGTTGTTGATGGATCATCTCCTTTGTCATTAGAGGATTCCCATTTTGAGAATGCTGTGTCCCCAATCCAACCCTTCTGCACACAAGCAGAGAGAGATTCTTTATATAGAAGGGCCTCAGATGGAAATTCAGAGGATTGTCTTTTGGCTTCTGATGAAGGGCTTGAAAATGAAAAAGTAAGGCTCTTCAGTTATTGCAGTGAGAGTGATGTCCTTTCTGTACCTAACTTTAATGATTATGGAAATGAACAAGGCTCCAATGTTGTCGGAAAATGTGGTTTCCTACCCTCTGATTTGTCTGCAGGAAAATTGGGCCATAATCCTCGTGGAAACAGAACCTCTTACAGGACTAACCATCTGTTTGGGCATATTATTAGACCTTCGAACTCCTTAGAAAGTTGCCTAATGGCTCAGCTCTGCGATGGGCAAGTCAAATTGGAAGAATCTGTCTTTTCGCCATCCATGGCAACAAGGTCATTTCTTGTTGGTGATGGAAACCAAATGATCAGCAGAGCAAATGGTGATGATTCTTTCAGTGGATTAACCGGAAGTGAAGAATATAGGTTGAATAGAAAAGCCAATAAGGTGAAGGATAAACGGGTATTATTCGGAGTTCCTTCCTTGTCCAAGATTGGCTCTTCTAATGATGACAAGAAGATGAAGCTTAATGCAGGCAATGGACGAAGTAAGAGATTGAGCCCTACTGGTAATGCGTTCAGTGGAAAGCACATCCATACTCAACATGGTATGTTCTTGAATCTTGACTTGCAAATACCTTAACAGTCTCTATTGTGTTGCAAAAGAAAAAAATTTGCGTTCTTTTCGGGCCAACATTTAGATTTTTGTTTTGGTTTGTTTTTCTCAAGAGAGTATTTCACTTGTTAATATAATTTTTTCAGATTCTTCTGCATTCTCTGGTTGGTTACAAACTAACATTTCTTGTAAAGGAAACTTGTTTCATTTACACACTCAGGTCATTCACGTGTACTATATATACATACATTTCAATAGTTTCACCGAATGAGACTCATATATAATGAGTTTTTGAAAATCAAATGGGTTTTGAACAGGTCTAAACTCCCTACAAACTTATTGGAAGGATGTTATAGAATCTTGGTTTTTCTATTCACGGACCAATCTTCCCCGAGAAGGCCCATGCCACTGTTCCTTTGCAAGTGGGGCTTGTTTCGGTCTGGAGGGGGAAAATTGCTTCATGACCTAAAATGGCTTTACCAAAACTGATTAAAAAAATTGTTTTATCATCCGGGTTGAACATGTTTATTACAGCTAACTCAAGCAAGTCACGTGTGTCAATTATTCACCTGTTGATGAAGTAGGTTTCTAGTTATTTCATGAGTTGATATCAAGTCTCTGGTGCTTGTTGTTGACACGTACGTAATCATCAGATGCATCATTTCTCTTCAGTCTCGGGATTTGCTTTGGGATAATGACCTCCATATTGGCAAATAAAAGAGAAATGGACAAGTTAAGAGAGTTGTTAAAGGAGACACAAAACTTGGTTGAAGATCTACAAGAGGGACTTGAAATGAAAGATTCAATGAGAGTGAAGGAGTTACATGATGAAAATTACGGTTCACAGGGTACTTATGATCATTCCTTTCGTGATAAGGAGCTAAATGGATTTTCACCTGAAAAGCACATGGATTATTTTCCAATAACTGACGGCAAAAAATCATATGTTCAGAAGGAAGAAGAAAGTTCAGAATCTATGAGCAAAATTGAAGCTGAGCTTGAAGCTGAACTTGAGATATTGGGCTTAAACATGAATGAATCTGACCCAGAAAGACCGCAGTCTGAGCTTGTAGAGGTAAGCGAAATTGTTTATCTTCTGTATTTTCTAGTATTAATAATAAGATCCTATAGGCATACTTCATTTTCTTAGAATATTTCTGTTGAAATATGCTTTATTATTTAGCTTCTCATCTATGGAAATCCTAGCCCCCTGCATGATGGAGTGGAAAGCTTGGATGTTTGTTGAGTTGCAAACTATGGATACTATATATGTTGACTAGTTCTAATTCAACTCCAAAATCTAACTCATTAGGTTGGGATTGTCTGTCTTTTATAAGCTCTACTTTGACTAAATCTATAATTGATGTGAGATCTTAGCAACAAGAAGTTCAGCACGTCCTTTGTGTAGGCTTTTGCCTTTTTCCCCCCTAGCTCATAGTTGTTGTAAACATGTGATGTGTTTGTAAGCAAATGAAAAGGGGTAGAATAATATTACGCTGTTTTGACTGGAACTTTAAGGTCTTCAGACATGTTTCAAACTGAGTGTTTATCATATGACAATTAACTTCCATATTTTTTTTATGGAGCAAAATTATACAGAGATCTATTAGGATATACATTATAGTATGTAAAACAAATATAAATACAAGTGACAAGTTATCTATGTTAAGGTTCTCTATATGCAGAACTTAAGGTAGCTGAATGCATTTGTTATTGTTACTTGAAGATCTGCTTCATTAGTTTTAAGCTGCAGTACGGGCTTCTATTTTATATGATTGGCTTTATTGTATTTAAAATTGGATTACTAACACTAAAATTGCATTGGTGTAAACTAATAAATATATGGCAATGCTGTAGGAATTGGTTTTTTTCACTTTATCCCATTCTATATTCCGTATTTTCTCTTTACCAATTTGTATATCTTATTTTCAAAGTCATGCAATTTGTCATTTCCCCTTTTTTTTTATCTCTCACTTTATTCTAAAACTTCTTGGAGTAGCTGTAGAAAGGGTGTCATCTATAGGAAAGTTTGATTTTTTTTTACCTTTATAATAATTTTTGGTGTTATGGTTTTACAATAAATTTAAAGCCTGATGTAATTTGCATCAAGGGTTGAAAAGAAAAATTGGAGCAAAGTATAAACCTTATTACAGAAAATATTTTCTCAATTAGTACGATAACCTCTTTTGAATCCTTTCAATTTGCCAGTATAGTGCACTTTTCATTCCTGTTTTATTCATTATGTCCCCAAAAGTTTACCTCTTTTGTTTGCCTCCATTCCATTCTTTTTTGTCTTAAAGCAAACAGTACTTAACGGTCCATGGTGTGCTAATGTCCTAAAATTCTTGCAGCTTGTTGACCCTGATTTTGTAGCAGATTTTGCTCAAGGTGAATTGCAAAGTGACATGATTGGTGGGAAAGGTTTTTCCCATTCAGAACTAAATGAGGATGATAGTGACACTGTGGTTCCTGTAAATTATGCCGTGTCCCCTCATGAACTAACACTGCGCTTGCACGAAGTTATCCAATCCAGACTTGAGGGACGTGTTCAGGAGCTTGAGATTGCCCTTGAAAATAGTCAGAGAAAATTATGGTTTATGGAATCAGAGCAGGAGAGTCATTCCCAGAAGTGTTTCCCAAGAAAAGCATCCAACTTTGGTGAAGGAAAGGTGTTGGCTTGTAATGACTGTGAGCCTATGACCGAACCCTTAGTTATGAATATATCTGATGACCCTCCAGGTGCTTACAATGACACCATTTATGAAGAAATTATAAAGATAGATGACTTTGAAGAAAACTCTCCATCAAGCATCCATATTACTGAATGTGAAGCTGCAAATACTGCTAATGAAGAGAGACTCTCAAGGGAACTGTCTTCTGGTGAGGTGACAATGTTGGAAGGGCTAAGGTGTAGCAACTATGGATCAAATGATGTTACTGGAGATGAAAGTTGTGAGTGTGATTATGAGGTGGAAAGGCAATTAATAAGACAAATTGTTGAACGGACCAAGAAAGGCTCTCCTGTCTTCCAAAATGCTAGAAGGATATTGTATTCTATGGATAAAGATGATGAACATTAATAAAGTATTTTTTAGTTGAGTAGATGTAAAAGAGGGTGCTAATTTCTCTCCCTTTTTCTGTGTGGTGTACCAGATGATAGTTCCAAGAACACGGCATTGCTTCCTTGCTCCTATTTAGTTTCATGCTAAGCCTAGCACTCTTTGCTTGATTTGGAGTTCAGTGTCTCAGATAGACCCGATCTTAGCAATATAGGCTAAAATCTAGGGTTTTTGCTTCCTGCATCCCATCATTACTAACTGCACCCCACTACTAATAAAAAGACTAGAATACCCTCCCTCATTGTATCACATCATCACTGTCATTGCTTCTGCAAAATAAGAAGAAAGGGAGAATGTTGTAGAGGAAGAAGAGAGAGAATGCGTTGCAAAAATAAATAAAATAAAATTTGAAAAGCTCTTTACAGAACACATAATGTAAAATTAAAAAAAGAGGAATTCACAAATTTATAGAATAATAATATGTTTAAAAACAAATTTTGTAAGAAGATGTTTGAAAATACAAACATCAGTCACTTACCTAACTAATAAGTAACAAAAATAAATTAAATAGCAATCATAAAAGCATGGTCAACGATGGCTTACAATTATTGATACACTCTTATATTATTGGTTGACAAGTTCAATCTTCTTTCAATATTTAAGAAAAGCTTTGGTGGAGATATTCTATAATTGGTCTTTAGTCTTGTAGTACTATAGTCTTAGAAAAGTCTTACTTAGAAAAGTCTTACTTAAACTAGATTTTTGGAGATTTGTTATGACTTCTTAGTTGTCCGATTATCACATACAAGATATATGATATGATGTTAAGACACTTTTTAAGCAACTGATTAAGCTTCTCTAGATAGAGTGTTTCTTCCACTTGTAATACTCATCATCCTTGCATAATTTTTCCTCCATAATTTTTCCTTTTAACACATAGGAGTATTCATGCATTTATAGTTCTTCTTGTTGAATTTCTTCAAATTTCTTTTACATAGTTTTTTTGGAAAACAAAAAATAAATTTTCAGTCTTAAAAACTTACATCATATCATCGTATAATCATATAATAATTGAATTACTTAATAAGTTAAACATTACTCTTAGTAACTAGAGTACTTTTAGAGACAATCAACATACAAAATGATCACAATAACATGAATTCATTAAAACTTTTAACAAAATATAGGTGGATAAGTATTCATCAATATTGTTGTATCAAGCTTTTTAGACATCATCCAACTCCTATACTTAATTGATAAAAAATATTTCCAAATTAGTCAACAAAGATTTCTTCTTCCACAAATCAATTTAAAAAAGTTGACTTGACATTAAGTTGATAAATTTTCATCCTTGTTGTAATAATTAATAACATCCTAATGGGATCCTCCCTTGGAGCAAAATATCATAGAATTCTACTCCAAAAATTTGAGTATACTCTTCTACTACAAATTTTACCTTGTGCTAGTTGATTGAACCCTAAACCATCAACATTCAACTTTGTTTTAAAACACATATTTCATACTTGTAACTATTTTGTTATACCACTTTGAACAAAATTATTAAGTTCAGTTTCAACTCTCAATTTACTTGAGATAGCACTTAGAACAAAGTCACCGAAAATTTTCAGTTTAATTTAATTGAAATTTACGTTACATATTTCATGAAATTTAAATCAAATTGAGCCTATAACAAATGTTTCTCTTAAGTTATGAGTTTATGTAACAAATTATTTTAATTACTCATAATTTTCTTAAAAATTATTAAAATTCAAATTTAAAGTACAAACACAAATTGAACCTATAACAAATGTTTCTCAATATATAAGTTATGAGTTTATGTAACAAATTATTTTAATTACTCATAATTTTCTTAAAGATTATTAAAATTCAAAATTCAAATTTAAAATACAAACACAAGACAAAGCAAAGATTAAAAAGCAGGTTTACTGAAATTACATATTTGCAAAAATAATAGTAAATCGTATAAATCTAAAGATCTAAAATAACGAATTCAATCTAAACTAGAAAATATGAAATTGAATTATATCAAAGTTATCAATATTTAAAACAATGTCAATCGCTCATGTTACATTATTTGAAAAGCAGACAACACCCTTGTTAACTTCAACAATCACCATCCTAGAAGGTCTTTAAAGAAAACAAAATAACTCATAAAAGAACAACAGTTAATAAGTAGAATCTACGTCGTTTTAAGAAAAAAGTTAACCTGCGCTGCCAAAGGAGCTTAAGGGCGCACAATAATTGAAATGACAATAAAAAATAATATTTTGTGCAGAAACAAGTCATCACTGGAAATGAATAAACCGATCATAGAATTCTCACACAAGTTTTTGGATTATTGTTGCAACTTGCGACAATTCATAGATTTACATGTTGTATGAGGATATCGTTTTGGTTAATAATAAAATCACCTCAATGTAAGCAACAAAAATGAGATAGCTGAATCTTTACGGAAATAAGGGAAGAAACACGCTTAAAATGATCCTACATTACTTTCTTCCCAGCCATGTCCAGCTGTGCCATATAACATGCCTGAGATGCACATCAGGTTGAAAGTCCAAAGAGATTTAGGAAGGGGTGGGGTACAGAATACGAGCACTACAAAACTACCGACCATAAAATTCCATCAAGCCCTTTTGGCAAAATTATCAGCGTCGTCATTGTCATCCCTGAAATCTCCCAAATCCTCACCTCCATTGCTGCTGGCGTTGCTATCAAATTGACCACTGCCGAAGCCTCCACTTCCACCAGCACTACCATCCACAGCACTTCCATCATATCCACTACTACCAAAACCAGTAGAGCTTTCATGATTGCCTACTCCACCAGCATCACCAAAATTACCACTGAAGCTGCCACCAGCACCACTAGCTCCAAAACCGTCAGCAGCAGGATAGTTATTGCCAGAGCCACTGTCCCCGAAATTGCCACCTGATCCATAGCCACCTGCACCGTAGCCCCCACCACCAGCAGCAGCATTTCCACCATAGCTACCACCACCATAACCACCTCCAGCATTTCCACCATAGCCACCTCCAGCGTTTCCACCATAGCCACCTCCAGCATTTCCACCATAGCCACCACCACCGTAACCACCAGAAACATTTCCACCGTAGCCACCACCACCGTAACCACCTCCATAGCCGCCACCACCACCATATCCACCTCCATAGCCACCACCACCTCCAGCACCATATCCACGCGTTCTTTCATTAGCATAATTTACCCTAATCTGGCGACCATGAAGGTCCTGAAAATGTTACACAGAAACAATGTAGCATTAGGCAACAAATGATATCTTGTTGCTAATCATAAAAAGTTGCATAATTGAATAGACAAAAAAGGTTAATGAAAGAAGTACAGAAAATAAAAAACCACAAGCTAATAAGCATCACCGAAAGGTATTACATTCACATACATTACAGACAAGTTACTGAAAACTCAACCTAATAAAATACAACTTGGTAAACTTGTTCTAAGTGCCTGGAACTTAAATGGATATCCAATAAATCTTGGAATTGCATAAGCCTATCAAGCAAAAGGAAAACTAATAACAGCCAGGATAACGGCTTCGCATTCTAAAGGTCTTCGAATGATTAACCAAAATATCTTCCTGTCATTCATAAATAGCAAAGGAACCATAATAACAGTGTACATAGTAGGCATAATTATCAATCCCAAATTGAGGAACAGGGCAGTCAATCCAGAAAATAGACAAAAGAATAAAGGATAAAACATAGAAGAGAGAACAACACAGTAAGATGGTATATATGCTTTAGAGATATTAAAAAACAGAATACAGCAAGCAAAGGTCAAAGTAGGCAGCAAATAGTGACAGGTTCACCAGAAAATGGTTGCATATGTTGGGAATGGTTGAAACCTGTCAGAGTTGGCGAGAAAATGCTGGAAACAAAGTCAGTGATGGTGGACATGTCAGAAAGGAAAGGAGTGGCGGCTATATCAAAACAGAGTGCCGTTAAGTGACACGGAAATTGGGGTTTGAGTTCTGAATTAAAGGTGGGGCTCGTGTTCAAAATAAGTGTTCTCCCAACTCACTCTTATGGCGCACCACTACAGCCAGATGTCCACTATCACAGCCACAATAGCCACTGGTGTGTTATTATTGAAATCTATGCTCACTTTTAAGAAAAAAGAAGAGTAAACTAGCGAGGCCGCAGTGAAATGATCCCAGATAGCATCAGTGACAGGCAATGCATGCTAAATAGGGCCATTATCTTCGCTTAAAATAGCATTCAATAAAGCAACAATTTGAATATAGGACCGCATCACTTGATGAGGCTGTAACACCCTCATGTCCCCAACAGAAGGCCCCATCATCGGCCCACATCATGATCAACATTATCACATTTTAAAAACTTGCCAGGCACAAAGAAAAATCTGAGTAAACAAAATCAGCATTTCACACACAACACGCACACTCCCATAAACTGCATGGATTACATGAGCAGCTTCAGCCCGTGATCATTTTGCAACCAACCATTACAAACCACGCTACTCATAATATCATAAAAGCATGAACAAGTAGGCTGCGTTACCTGACCATCCAAGGCCTGAATGGCACTCGATGCCTCCTCAACAGACGTGTATGTAACAAATCCAAACCCCCTGGATCTACCCGTTTCACGATCCATAATTATCCTTGCTACAATGAGCATCACATTCAAGAGAAACTTTTACTGAGTAGAAAATTGATTTACATAAAAGCTGTCAACAGAATTTCATCAACTCCACCGAACAGAATAATTGTTACAGAAAAAAAAATACTAAAAACAGAGAACCCGACTATTTACCATCAACAACTTCACCATATTTTGAAAAAGCTTCCCTCAAGCTTTGCTCATCAGTGGAAAACGAAACACCTGAAACACAGACAAAGACAAGGGATGGATGCATATGCATATACATAAATCATCACTATCAACGAAACACAGAAGAAAAAGCATAAAACGCATTAACTCAAAAGGAAGTTCAAACGCACCTCCGATAAACAACTTGGAGCTTGGAGCAGAAGACAGACAGCGTATGGCCTGGAAAACGGAAGGGGACGAACGCAACTCTGAACTAACCTGCCTGCTAGCTGCCTGTCTTAACAAATTCCCAACTCTACCAAAGAAAGCCATTGCTGTAGAGGAAGAAATAAACGTCAACAACTAAGTACAGCGCATAACCCAAAAACACAAAGTAAATAACTATTCAACAACTCAAACATCAGAAAATCCAATCGTGAACATAAACCTAGAGGAAATAAAAGTGAACTATAAGAAAACTTGAATCATTTCTTTGATTAAGAACCAAACAAGAAGAGAAATCCCAAAAGGCAGCCAACAAAACTAATTTCAAAACAAGCTCAACGATCAAACTCTCTGATCCAAATAGGAGATCCAACGATCACCGATGAAAGCATGTTCGCCGATCGAAAATGGAAAAGAAAAACACGTATCATACCATCCCAAGCAATATATTGATTCTAAAGGAATAAAAGAGAAACAGCAATGAAAAAAAACACAGAGAGAACCACGGTTAAAGAAGAAGAAGAAGAAGATTGCATAATCGTATACTACCTGAGTTCACTTCTGAGACTTTTTCTAAAACCCTAGCAAGGTATCAGTAGATATTTGGGGAAGGCAAATGGGTTTAAGTAGAGCTTATTGAAGACGTAAGACTCTATTTTTCTCCTGGCTTTTTAAGTAAACGGGCCTAAGCCCATTTTTTGCGATGTTTGGGCCCGGCCCATGAGAGAAGTGAAGCCAGCCAGCCAAAAACACCACTTCCTAGTCACCAGTTTCGATCTGAGTAAGTGTGACTCTATTTCATTCTTTCTTTCATTCTCCCTTCCAACCCTGCAATGGCACAAACACAAACTCGGAGACCCTGTTCAAGCATCCTCGATTCTCTGGGGGAAGAAATCGTGAGAATCATCGCACCCGTTTCAATATGCATGTTCTTGGTCGTAATATTGGTGTCAATTCTGAACACGGATTCTTCTATCTTCGACGCATCGATGAGCATGGTCACCATGGCCTACACCGAGACAACCTCGGACTCCACCTGGGACAAATTCCTCGGTGCCCTTTTGAACTCCTTGGCTTTCGTCGTCCTCGTTACCTTCGCAACCTTCATCCTGGTCCTCCTCTTCTACTTCCGATGCACCAGATTCTTAAAACTCTACATGGCTTTCTCCACTTTCATCGTGCTGGGGTTCCTCGGCGGTGAAGTCTCTCTGTTCTTGATCCAACAGTTTAACACTCCCGTTGATTGCATTACGTTTTTCCTCTTGCTGTGTAATTTCGCCGTTGTGGGTGTTTTGACCGTGTTTATGTCAAAAATGGCGGTTTTTGTGACGCAGGGGTATTTGGTTGTTATTGGAATATTGATTGCGTATTCGTTTACTATGTTGCCTGAGTGGACCACCTGGGCCTTGCTTGTGGCTATGGCGCTGTATGATGTGGCTGCAGTTTTGTTACCAATTGGGCCACTAAGGCTTTTGGTGGAGCTTGCAATATCAAGGGATGAGGAAATTCCGGCATTGGTTTATGAGGCTAGGCCAGTGAACCATGGTAATGTGAGTCATAGGGATCTTGTGCACAGGCGGCGGTTGTGGAGGGAAAGGACAGTTGAAAATTCAAATCTCCAAACTGATCCCAACTCAGCGTTGGGCCATGGCCCCAGTGTTGAATTCCCCTCCGATTCTGATGCAAGTCCCAGCAATAATGCAAACATGGTTAGGGAAAATGCCTCTAGAAATGCAAATCTGAGAGCTAATAGTTCAGAAGAGGAACCTGTGCGAGTTCATGAGACTGATTCAGACCTCACTGCGCCCTTGATTGATCGTGGAATGAATGTCCAGCACGGTAGGGGGGAAGATGGTGTGCCAAGTGAGAATTTGATGCTGGAAGGAATTGGATTGGGTTCTTCTGGTTCAATCAAGTTAGGGCTGGGAGATTTTATCTTCTATAGTGTTTTGGTTGGCAGAGCGGCAATGTATGATTTTATGACGGTGTATGCATGTTACCTTGCTATCATTGCGGGTCTTGGCGTAACTTTGATCCTTTTGGCTTTCTATCAGAAAGCTTTGCCTGCTCTTCCTGTGTCAATAGCACTGGGTGTGTTGTTTTATTTCTTGACCAGGCTCTTACTTGAAGTATTTGTAGTACAATGTTCATTAAATCTCCTGCTGTTCTAAGGTTAGAAATTATATTGTTTGGGTTTGGTACTTGTGTACCGGACTTATAACACGACCACGAATATTGTTATTTAAAATCATGGCTTTATGCCCCATCTTTAGTTGTAAGGTTTTCAGGAAATGTATATTTTCTTTATAGCAATTCACTTTTGATGCCTTCTTATTTAGTTCTAAGGATGTCCTGTGTACGTTATGGCGAAGGGGAATGGAGATGTGGGAATCTAACCCCCCCTCCCCACCATTACCATTGTGCCACTCAGAGGCCAGGTGAGAGATATCAGTTGAGCTTACTTTTCATGCCTTTTCCTTATTAAACTATTTGTTGATTTTGTTCTATAATTCTTTTCTTTTCTGGTTGTTGCTTTGAAAACGCCTAGCTTACTGCAGATTTAGGATCTGTGACTGCAAACATTCCATTCCTGATATTGAAAGTAGAAGAAGTGCCAAAAGATCTTAATATGCTTTAGCTATTGAATTCAATTCAATGTAGAAGAAGTTCAAAAGCATGTCATTGCTTGTCCAGCTAATTGTGAAACAAAACATTCAATCACTACTGAAACACTTAAATCCAAGTTTTTTCCTTTAAATGACTATATGTTTGTGCATGATATGATAGGAATTCACTTTCAAAAATATAAATAAAATCAGTGGAAAGTACTGAGCCAAATAGAGTGATTGAATTGCAACTAATTTAGAAAACAAGAAATTTTACATGTCATTCAGAGCTAAATAAAAAGGAAGTAGGAAACCCTTTTATATTTCTTAATATTTTGTTTTATCAACTTGAGTAGCAGGTTTGGTTAATTGAACCTAGTTTTGAAAGTTTAACATAAAGGAACCTATATGTGATCTAGCAAAGAGAGGACTTAGAGTGGTACAACTTGAAGATTTAGGATTAGAAACTTGGATGTTATGTGGTCTTCATATGAATCTACCTTCTAAGTGGGATAGGACTTTTAAGACATAGGCCTAATATTTTCTGTAAGGGGAGTTGGCTAGAGCAGAGAGGAGTGTTGTGTGGTTCTATAATATTGGATTGGTAAATCATTTGTGGGGGATTATGTCAGGTTTGGTACAGAAATTGGAGTCAAAGGAACTTTTCTCTCACTTGGGGGAGCATTGCTCTCATTCTATGGCAGATTACCTATTCTTCTTTATATGCTATTTCCTTGTATTCTGCCGTACCTCTGATACAGATTGTATCAGGTCAATACTCATTAACAGGTTCTTGTAGAGAAGTACCTGGTTGTCCATTTCTTTCATTTGTACAGGGAAGTAGTTTATGATTTAGATTGAAGAGAACGGAGTAACGTTGGGTTATAGGTTGAGGCTTGGAAAGTCGAAAGTTGCCGATTTAACATATGTCACAAAAATTTCAGTGCAACAGTTACTTAAGCTTTATGGCCATTAGCTTTATTGGCAAAAAAAGAGGGGGAAGAGTTAGTATGTATTTAGTCAGTGAATTTTACAATTTGTAAGGAATGAATTTACATTAAATTTGAATTTCTTTTATTTTAAATTTTTTATTTTTAATTGATTTGTTTGGATAAAATAATTTAAAATTATTAAATTTTAATTTTTTTTAATGAAATATTCTATTCTAATTGCTGTTGAATATATATCTATTTTAATAC